>JACCEE011379622.1_pt1 | contig 57374 bp, 52 predicted proteins | sample 7449931 | NCBI WGS metagenome assembly JACCEE01 (sample SAMN15323457, study PRJNA562643) | freshwater metagenome | isolation source: river surface water | place: USA:Blue River Watershed | collected 2017-08-19
GAGTCCTTCAGCGTCGTGATGGACACCAGGAACAACACTGAGGCTGACGTTGAGGCGAACAGGCTGAACGGCAGAATTGTTATCACTCCCACTCGCACCGTTGAGTTCATCGCGATCGATTTCGTTGTGACCAACGCGGGAGTGATCTTCTGATGATCAATAGATAAACGCAGAGCACTAGGAGCACAGAGCGCGATGTCAGAGATCACCTACAAGAGCGCCGGCGTTAGCAGCAGGGAGACAGATCTCAGCAGTCCATCTCGTGCTCTTATTGTCGGCGTTCCCGCCGGCGTTGTCGGCACAGCTGTTAGCGGCCCCGCATTCGTTCCCGTCACAGTGAGCTCTTTCTCTGAGTTCACTGCGATCTTTGGGGACCTTAAACCCGCGCACTTTGGCATGCTTGCTGCAAGAGAGTGGCTTAGAAACGCCACAGCGCTTACCTACACACGCGTTCTTGGCGCCGGCGACGGAACCAAGCGCGTGTCGTCAGGCGTGAACGCGGGACGCGTGAACAATGCGGGCTTTGTTGCGGGAGCGCGTCAGGTCCAGGACAACGGCATTGTCAATGCGAACCCCTACGCCTACTCGGGCGGCCCGCTTGGCAGGACGTACTTCCTCGGCGCTTTCATGTCTGAGTCCGCGGGCAGCACGTTCTTCTCCTCAGCGGGAGCGCAGACAGACGGACAGGCATCTGCGATTATTCGCGCAGTCATGATGTTTCCGTCGGGTGTCGTTCCTGCTCTCTCTTCGTCCTACCACGGCAACAGTGAGCCCTCGACGGGCCCAACAAACGTCACGAGCAACGTCAGGGGTCTTGTAACAGGCTCAGTCGGGCAAGGTCAGAGCTTTGTTCTGCTGCTCAACGGCCACAAGAGCACACCGAGCAATAAGGCGTGGATCACGGCCTCTTTCGATGAGGAAAGCCAGATCCACATCTCTCGTGTGTTCAACATGGACCCACTCCGCATCGAGGAGAAGGGGCACTACCTCTACGCTCACTTCGATGTTCACTCAACAATCGCTGACATCACAGGCTCAGGTGTCCACACGCCGGGCTTCTATGAGGCTCTGAGCGCTGGCGATGGTTTCACAGGTGCTGCTCAGCGTCTTGATCTCGCGTTCATCCTCGCAAGCTCAGCGACACATAACAGCGGCACTCTTCTCGTGCCCAACTACGAGGGCTTTGAGGACAGGTTCCAGACTGCGTTCTCACCCTTTGTTGTCAGCCAGGGGATTGGTGGCGCCGCTAGAGACTTGTTCCGAGTTCACACCCGCAATGACGGTCTGACGCCAACAACGCAGATCAAAATCACGATCGAGAACATCACAAAGCCGATCTCAAGCACAGCATTTGGCACTTTCGACCTCGTTGTTAGGGCGTTTGATCCAATCATCCCGCCCAACGGTGATCCTGAGATCATCGACACTGAGGACAATCGTGCCGTTCTAGACGCGTTCAGGGGCCTTAATCTCGACCCGAACTCCTCTAACTACATTGCGAGAAGGATCGGCGACAAGCACTTCTACTTCGACTTTGACCGCGCAAATCGCGCTCAGAAGATCGTCGAGGACGGAGACTACGACAATCAGTCGCGCCTCATTCGCGTTGAAGTCTCAGACGCGCTGCGAAATGGTGAGATCCCGGCCTACGCTTTGCCGTTCGGATTCCGGGGCCCTCACCACCTTGTGACAAGCGGATCCGGGATCTTCTCAGTCGGAGCTGGCCTTGGATTCACCGCTGCAAAGCCGCAGCAGCAGATTCTCGCGAGCCCAATTGTTCCCCCGATTCCCTTCAGGGAGAATCTGACGACAGGTGAATCCGATCGAATCGTATCGCCCAATCTCACGTGGGGAGTGCAGTTCAATCGTCGCACCTACCTGGACCGGCCCAATGCTGAATCCAGCCTCTCTGAGACAGTTCGCAGTCACACCCGCTACTTCCCGTCATACCACACCAACTTCCAGTCGCCGTGGGTTGGGAACAATGCTGGTGAGGCTGACGCCAACGGCACGGTTTTTGATGCTGATCGCTTCAACAACAACTTCTTCTCGCTCGAGAGAGTCAGAGTTGTGACAGGATCAGACGGAAAGGCAGATCCAGCGGAAACGGCATGGTTCAGTGCCTCCTACGTTAGAAACGGTGTCATCGCGCCCAACGACACGAACAAGACACGAGCGCTGTCCGTGGACGATCTCCAGGAATCTGGCAACAGAAATTATGCGAAGTTCAGCTTCTTCCTCCAGGGCGGCTTTGATGGCGTCAACATCTTTGACCGCGAGAAGAGCAGGATCAGCAACACCGCTGCCAAGCGCGAGATGGACGACGCTGTTGCGCAGGGTGGCACCGCAGGTCCCACTGTCGCCTCCTTCCGCAGGGCCGTTGACACGCTGACGAACAAGACCGACGTGGACATTCAGCTCCTCACAACTCCGGGAATGCGCCACACCTCAATCACTGACTACGCAATCACGGCGGTTGAGAATCGATTCGACGCCCTGTACATCATGGACGTCGAGGAGAAGAGCACTCTCAACACGTACGTGACATCCTCTGATGTCGTTCCTAAGCTGAGCGTCACAAATACCGTCAGCACGTTCAGGAGCCGCGCGCTTGACTCCTCGTTCGCTGCCGCGTACTTCCCAGACGTGATCGTGCGGGTGAACGATGCGGGCCTCACACAGCGAGTTCCGCCCTCCGTTGCGGTCCTCGGAGCGTACAGCCAGAACGACAAGATCGGGCGGTCGTGGTTCGCACCTGCGGGCCAGACAAGAGGCGTGCTCACCTCTGTCACTGAGTCCACTATGCCTGACCTCACGCAGCAGAATCTCGACTCCCTCTACGACGCGAAGATCAATCCGATCATTCACACGCCTAGCGGCGTCGTGGTCTGGGGTCAGAAGACTCTCCTTGCGACTGACTCTGCTCTTGATCGAGTGAACGTGAGACGTCTTCTGATCGAGATCAGGCGGCAGGTTCGCGCTGTGGCCAACACCCTGCTGTTTGAGCCCAACCGTGAGTCCACTCTCGCAGCGTTCCGCGCGAAGGTGAACCCGATCCTCCAGCGAGTGCAGGAGGGCGCCGGCGTTGTCAGGTACCGCGTCCAGATTGACACCACGACAACCACACAGGCTGACGTGGAGAACAACACGATCCGTGGTAAGATCTACATCCAGCCGACGAGGACCGCAGAGTTCGTTGCTCTTGACTTCGTCGTCTCGAACACGGGCGCCGAGCTCTAGTCAGATCAGCTGATCGAAAGGGAGTAGATGAGGTTTGGGCATACCCAGATCTTCTCTACTCCCTTGCGCTATGCTGACGCGGATCCACACCCGCACGCGCACAGGTGCTGTGGAACGATCATGGACATAGCCGTAGACCAGGTGCAGATTGGTCAGCTAATTCTACTCTTTGACATACTTAAAGTCGTTCCTACGGAGATGCTAGATGGCTGAGACCCTTTCGGTCACGGAGATGCTTCCCAATAAATTCGAGCCGAAGCGTCGTTTTCGCTGGGTTCTCATGGTTGAGGGCATTGACGCTTACATCGTAAAGTCGACCGATCGTCCGACCTTTACCATCCGTGAGGAGATGATCCCGTTCATCAACGCCAAGCGCTACATCGCGGGCAGGATGGAATTTTCCACGATCTCAATCTCTCTCCACGATCCAATCGCTCCCTCGGGCGCGCAGCAGGTCATGGAGTGGATCAGGACCCACTACGAGTCTGTGTCGGGCCGCGCTGGCTACGCTGACTTCTACAAGCGCGACATTCAGCTGAAGCTTCTTGACCCAGTCGGGACAGTTGTTGAGCTCTGGGACATCAAGGGCGCCTTCCTCACCGACGCTCGGTACGGCAACCTCGACTACACCGACGACTCCGCCAACATGGACATTCAGCTCACAGTCAGGTTCGACAACTGCGTTTTGCAGTTCTGAGACCGCAAACGACAGAGCGCAGCTCGAATGCGCGGGATCTCTGGCTCACGGTGCATCGGCATCATGGGCCAGAGACTTTTTTAGGTTCACGCTCTGCCCGTTGACCTCCTCTGCAGCCCGTGCCCATCTATAGTTAGCAGGAGGCAGAGAGATGACAGCGCTCCAGCGAGTGATCAACAGGCTCCTTTCTGAGGGAACAGAGGGCGAGCGACCAACAGCGCGTGAGATGGCGGTCGCCGTTCACGTGGGAAACCTTATCCTTGACTGGCAGGCGACCACGCGCCGCACTGCCATGGCGAGAAGCGGCGTGCCCCTCGTCGACACATTGCCGTACATCAGCCTTGAGATGGGTGTGTCCCTTCCTGCTCCGGGCACGCCCAATCCTGACCAGCAGGATCTCGCAGAGCTCCGACGCAAGATTCCGACTGTCGATGACGCGGTCAAGGCAGCGCTTGCAGATCTCGGTTCCGATATGACAGGGGATGAAGACATCGACCGCAAGAGGGTTCGCTCTCTGTGGCCCACGAGCGCCTTCAATATGGGAACATCTGCCTACCGAAGCGACATTGTGCCGCCTGAGCTCTTTTCGCTCGGAAGGCAGCAGCTTCCCAGCGCAGGCGGTGGACGGCAGCAGCGTGACAGCTTTGGGGAGACCGGCGCAAATGCCCTCCTGCAGTCTATCGACAATTTCGTCGAACTTCTCACGCGGCGATTTCCGAGCGAGCGGGACAACATCGAGGACATGAGAGACATTATTGAGGGAGAGATCAGATCGCTCGATGACATCCTCAGCACGTCACCCCGCCGCGCCCGCAGGGGCAGGGTGAGAGGATACGATTTGCGAGAGTCCACAGATTTCGATGATTTCCTTGATGACGATCCGCTCGCGGGAATCGAAGATGAGGGTGGGGACCCGACAGACATCGTTGCTCCCTCTATGCCCGAGCCTGATCCTATTGCCGAGCCGCAAGAAGCGCCACCATCAGAGATCGATGAGCGGCTGGAGGAGGCTAGGATTGCGCTCGAGGATCTTCTGGCACAATTTTCTGCTGATGTCGAGGACCTTGCGAACAGTTTTGGCATCGAGGAGGCGCACTCCAGCCTCGCTGCCCTGACAGACTCCATCGCGGATCTGATGAACATGGGGCACATTCAGGAGGCGAGGAGGGCACTAGCTGCCATCCTGTCAGAGGGCAGCCTCCGCTCACGACCTGCGGCGTCCTCGCTTGTCGCGCGAATTCTTGGGAAACGCTGATCGCAACCGCTGTACAATCAGCGCATGAGCCGCGACAACAACGAGATTTTTGGACAGCCCATTCATCCCTCGATGCCCCGCAGGGATGTGATGAAGGAGGACTTCGGGTGGGAGGTGCCGGTTGAGACCGTGCCGCTTCCCTCGCGAGGCGTCATCTATCCGAAGGGATCCTACTTTCACAATCGTGAGACCGTGGACATTCGTGCCATGACTGCGCGCGAGGAGGACATTCTCACCTCCCGCGCCCTTGTGAAGAAGGGCACGATCATCAACGAGCTGATTCGATCCTGCATCTCTGATCGCGGCGTAGATCCCCAGGACCTCGTCTCGGGCGATCGAAATGCGCTCATGGTGGCCATTCGAATCACCGGCTACGGCAGCGAGTATCGTGTCGAGGCCAGCTGCGAGAAGTGTGGGCACCGCGGTCCCCAGACCTTCGACCTCGGAGGCCTTAGCATTAAGCGACTCGAGGTCGAACCCGCGATTCCCAATGAGAATCGATTCACATTCGACCTGCCGGTCACCAAGAAGCGCGTCACCTTCAAGATCTTGACGGGCCGCGACCAGGAGGAGATCGCAGCGCATGCCGCAAAGATGCGGTCTGTTCTTCCTGACTCACCCGACACAGCGATCACCTCCTTCATTGAGCGGTCTATCGTGGCGGTGGGCGACGTCACTGAGAGAACAAAGATCAGCATGTTTGTCAAGAACATGCCCGCCCAGGACTCGCGCCTTCTGCGCAAGCACGTCAGAGAGATCGAGCCTGGAATTGATCTCACCTGCGACATGACCTGCAGCTCCTGTGGGGAGGCGAGCCGGGTCGAAATGCCCATTGGGCCCACGTTTCTATGGCCTGACGCCTGAGAGTCGCGCTGAGATCCTCGAGCAGCACTACTTCCTGATCAGACATCTGGGCATCTCTTACGCAGAGATAAGAGACATGCCCCTGCTTTACAGGAAGTGGTTCATCGATCGTTTCATACGAGAGGTCGAGGAGCGAAATAGCAGCATGAAGCGGGCCCAGGTTGAGACGCAGTCCGCCAATGAGAGAGTCGACACCCTTGAGCGGCGCTTGGGCAAGCAGACACGCAGCTTCTGATCGCGTGCTCCCACCTAAGTAGAGGGAGGGCATATGGCGCAGTTCACGCAGAGCGACCTTGACGCGCTTATCGCCGCGCTAAATTCGCGACAGTCGCAGATGTACTCTGACTTTGCGCAGAAAGCATCGGCGCTGGGCATCAAGATCGGTGCTGGCGGCATAAAGGCAGTGCAGTCTCTCTTTGAGGAGGGCATCAAGCAGGCCGAGACCTACCAGGAAGAGATCGTCGGCGTCTACGGTGACATCTCCCTTCAGCAGGAGGAGTTTGGAAAGTCTGCTGCTAAGCTCGCCTACCAGCAGTTCGATGCGCTGAACCAGAGCTTTCTGACGATGGAGGCGGGAGGGCTTCGCCTCTCAGAAACGTTCAGGAGCGCAGAGGAGGCCGGGCAGAACGCGCAGGACATCATCAACGAGTTCCAGGGCTCTGCTATTCAGTTCACTGATGATCTGCAGGGCACAAATCTCGTTATGACGCAGATGCTCGCTAGAGCAGCAGGCCTGCAGGCTGACGCCACTGCCGACCTGATGAAGATCGCGAAGGCGCGAGGTGAGGACAGCAAGCAGATGCTTGCTGACATCGGGTCTCTCTCCAAGGTTCTCGCGGACAGGTTCGGCCTCGACACCAAGATGGTCGCCGAGGAGGTCTCGAACATCACGAGGGACGTCGCAACCTTCGGCAAGGTCTCTGTGGAGGCGGCGGCAGCCGCCGCTGCCAAGTTCCAGTCCCTCGGTGTCTCTGTTCAGGAGGTGCGAGACTCCCTGGGCAACGCATTCGGCAGCTTTGACTCCGCGTCAACAGCGGCAGCGCAGCTCTCCCAGGCTCTCGGCGTCAACATCGACAACATGCAGATGATGGTCGATGTTAACTCTGGCCCTGATGGCATGCTCAAGGCGATAGACAACCTTCGCGAGAGCGTGATTGGCGCTGGCGTCGATGTGTCGGAGCTCTCTGCGCCCCTTGTTCGCACTTTCAAGCAGATCACAGGCATCGCAGACGACAAGACGCTCTTCTCTCTCTTTGACCCAGAGCGAGCTGGTGTTGACACAGACTCTATCCTGAACGCCGCTGCTGACGCAGCTGACGCGCAGAAGGCGCCAGCAGACGCGCTCAAGATGCTGAGCGGCGATGTCAAGCAAGTCTACAGGAGTCTCGAGGAGATGGCCGAGATTGTCGGCCAGCAGCAGCTCACACGACTCGGCAGAGAGGCGTCTGCCGCTGCTAAGGACTTCGCCGGACTCACCTCTGAAACGACTCAGCTTACAAACAACCTGAACGTCTCGCTTGAGAAGGTCAGCGGCATCAAGTCTGCCTGGGAGTCACTCACGCAGGGCGTGAGCAGCTACTCTAAAGCTGCAGCTGCCGCAGCAAACGTGGGCGCCAGTGAGGTCGTTAAGGAGGCTGCATCGCGGGGCGTGGACATTGTCACGCCGCAGACCTTTAACGCAGAGAACTTGGCAACTGCTGGTCGCACTGCTGCTGAGGACGCAGGCTACCTTGCCCTTACGGGATACCAGCCAAGCGCAGGCCTTGTTGACAGGATGGACAGAAAGGCGGCAACACAGGCTGCAGTTCAGAACTACTTTGCTCCACCTGCCAACACGCCCCAGGCTCAAATTGACGCAGGCAACGCATACCTTGCGAGCGAGCTCGGGCTGCCTGCCCTGCCCACCCTAGGCGGCCAGGGCAGCATTCTTCAGGACATTTCCTCACTGCTGGGAGCTGGCTCACCTCCGCCTGTTGTGGGTCAGCCCGCGATCCCAGTGGCAGCTCCAGCTCCAGCAGCAGCCGCTTCCTCCCCAGCCACAGCCGTCCCGACAGGCGTTGTTGGCGCTCCTGTGACGCCCGGCAGCGCTACGCCACCGTCTCCTGGCATATTTCAAACCCTACTCAACAGCGTCATTGGCACAGCCAACGCTGCGCCCGCTCCTGTGACGCCACTTCCGCCCCAGGTCCCGGTGATCCCAACGCAAGTGTCGCCAGCGCCGCCGCCCGCGTTGCCGGCAAGCACTGCGTCAACAAGAGCGTCCATCCCAGGTGCAGGAACAGCCGCTCTTGCCTCATCGTCGCAGTCGCCCATACAGCTTAACCTCACGATCTCTCTCGACTCCAAGCAGATCGCGCAGAGCGTCGCATCCACGGGACAGTTCGTCCTCCAGAGGACATAATGAGCAGCGAAAGAAGTCGAGCAATTCGAGAGATGTTTGACAGATTTGTTCTCGCAGGCCTCAGCGACGAGGAAGCCGCCCACGCGCGAGCTGCGTCCGCTGAGGCGAGAGCCACTGTTGAGCAGGCTCTTGCTCAAATTAGAGCAGTCGTTGCCGACCGCGAGGGCAAGGAGAGACTCCGTCAGGAGATTGAGAGAGTGTCAGATGGCTAGAGAGCGCCTCAAGGACTTCTTGAGCACCCGCGGGGGAGCTGACACCATCAGCTACATTGTCAAGCCCGGCCAGACCACGCCAGGCAGCCCTAGCCCGTACGAGCCGGGAAGGGATGACCTCGATCGGGATCCTGGCATTCCCGTTCCGCTTCGGCCGCTGCTCAGGGACTTCCTTGCTTACACCACGGCGAGGAACGACTTTCCAATCGCAGGAAGCGGCGGAGAGTTCACTCTGACTACGCCAGAGGGAGATCCTGCTCCGCTGGTTCCGCCTGATTCTGCTGGCGCCTCACGCGTCTTCGCTTCTGCTGGCGCCATGCAGGACTACTCAGACAGCGGAAAGCTCACGACCTTCTCGGGCGAGACGGGATTCGTGGACAAGTCTCGTGGCAAGGGAGGAAATGAGCTCCTTCGCGATGTCAAGGGAACAGGGCTCAACAGGAGCGGCGACGTCTACACCCAGACGACGCCAGGCGACAGGGTGCCCGCAGTAGTTGAGTCCTCTCTCAAGGCTGAGAACATCTACACAACCTCACAGGGAGAGCAGTTTGCTCCCGCGGGCGTGACTCCTGAGGAGATCGACGAGAAAGGAATCACTGTCCCCGAGATCATGGGCGCCTTTTCCAAGGCAGGACCACGCGCCACGCACGACGATCTTCGCAGGATCGGCACATCTCTCATGCTCAAGGCGGCGAGGATCGATTCGGGAAACTCTTCGTCCAGCAGCATGGACGTGGATGATGCCTCAAGAATGGACGCTGCCACGATTAGGCCCACTGGCGTGTTTGATGCTGCGAGCAGGATCGACACAAACATTCTGAGACCTGGCAAGGCGGACGGTGGAAGCAGACTGCAGGCGGATCGCGAGGGCGATCTTCTCTCTGCCACAGACGCCAAGGGGCGGCAGTCCTACGGTGTGATGAACTCACCTGTCTCTCCCTTCTCGGGACCATTGCCTGCAGCGATGATAGCGCAGGCCGCTCTTGGCATAGCTGCCGTGGGAGCTGGGACCGCTGCACTTTTCACTCTTCTTTCTACAATTCCCTCTGGCCCGGGATATCCTCCTGTTCGTGCGCCCCTCATCGCGGGAAGAAGCGACGTACCCACTGGCCTCGCCGCAGCTGCTGAGGTAGTGGGTATTAACAGGCGCCTGCTAGGGCTCATCAGCACACGGCATCCGTACATCGACTGCGTCCAGGCAGGCGTCATCACCTTCTTTGGCGGCGGTGGCGGAGGTGCGAGCACCTTCACAGGACTCGCAGGATCAGTGCTGCAGTCTCCCGGCTACTATGTCGTGATCATTCGCGCCATCCTGCGCGCGACTGTCCAGGTTGAGGAGGCGCTCAAGGGAGTGTCAGCAGGAGGAGTAAGCGCTGTTGCAGCCACCGCGAACTTGATCTCTGTTCTTAGGCAGACTCGTTTCGTTGGCTACATGAACACTCTTGCAGCAATTGGCGACAACGCCCTGACTGAGACTGGAGGAGGCAGCGCTTTCTCACTTGAGAGCCTCGGCATTTCTTCTGGTCCGGAGCTTCCCACCGCCACGATTCCTGCCAATCGATTCACCATGAGCAGAGAGCAGCTCGAGCAGCAGGCAGCTCTTGCTGATCGCTTTCCCGGCGATCCTGACATTGTTTTGCGCCCGTCAGGCAGGCTCGCGTGGCGACACGCATCTGCCGCTGCGACATATCTTGTGCCTCGCCTGCTCTTCCAGGGCGAGCCCGGCATTGTCCCGAACGAGAAGGCGGTTGTCAACACTGAGATCATCGACAAGGTGATGATCACGGGAGACAGCGCGGGAAGGCTCGGCTCAGAAATCGTGCAGGACATTGAGTCCTACCTCGACGCCGAGTACGTTCCCTTCTACTTTCACGATCTGCGCACCAACGAGATCATCTCTTTCCACGCCTTTCTTGACAGTCTGGACGACAACTTCAACGTCGACGTCTCAGGAGAGACCACGTTTGGCAGGCTCGACCCAGTGCAGGTCTACCGCGGAACATCTCGCTCGCTCAGCCTGAGCTTTGTGATCGCTGCGACATCAGAGCACGACTTCGATGAGATGTGGTTCCGCATCAACAAGCTGGTCACTCTCATCTACCCGCAGTGGACACAGGGCGACACCGTTGAGAGTGCAGACGCGAAAAGAAAGTTTAGAGTGCCATTCTCTCAGGTTGTGGGTGCGTCACCCCTGATTCGACTTCGCGTGGGCGACGTCATCGCCTCCAACTACAGCAAGTTCGGACTTTCCCGTCTTTTCGGCGGAAGTGACCCCGACACAAAGCTTAGTGACAGCAATCGAGCAACAAGATTTGATGATGTAAACGACACGGGGCCGGACAAGTTCTACGCTCCGCCTGATACCCAATTCGCAAGAAGGGCGCAAAAGATCCTTGCGCCTCAAACACCTCATCCTGTTTTTGTCAAGCCCAGCATGGGAAAGAGCTATCTTCTTGTTGATGAGGTCGGTAGACTATCTGAGCTGAAAAATAACTTTCCGATTCGTGGAACGGTCCCAGTTCAAGAGATTCTTGCGGCAATTGCGAGTCTTAAAGCTTCTGCTGCTACCCGAGATCTAGCCCCAGACGCGTCTCCTCTCGCGTATTTTGATGTCACGATCAATGATTCACGATATCCAGAGCTTGCGAGCCAAAAAGTTCGTGTTACTCCCGCTGACGTCTCAATTGATCCTGACAACACAGCAGGCATGAAGTTTGTTCCACAAACAACGTTTGTAGATGACAATACCTTGGGTGATAAGAGCTTTTTTTCTCCCACAAGCAACGCACTTGTTCGCGCCTTTGAGACCACGCGAGGCAAGGGGCTCGCCGGGATGATCACCAGCGTTAAGTTCACCTGGCTCGACCAGAACAACACCTGGGAGATCACGCGCGGATCACGCGCTCCCATCTTCTGCAAGATTTCTCTCGGCATGAACATCATCCACGACCTCCCACTCGGCCTTGGGAGCGACGGCTTTATGCTTGCTCCCGCTTACCCAGTGGGCAACGTCAACCGCCGCTTCTTTGGAACGCCCTACACGGCGCCCACAGAGGAGTACAGCACGCCCCCTACCGCAGGAGGCAAAGAGCGAATCGACCCGCTTACGAAAGAGCCTTTTAAGGTCAAGGGCTAGGAGTAAACAATGCCCCTCAAGCGCTACACTAGAACGCCGATACTCGGCGCGGGCTCAAGATACGGCACATCCTCATCTGTTGTCAAGATACGAGCTGCAGTTGAGTCAGGCCAGCTCCCATGCGCAGAGATGGTGCTAGCAGCCGGACAGCGTCTTGACATAATCGCAGGCCAGGAGTATGGCGATGGCAGCCTGTGGTGGGTCATTGCAGCTGCATCAAACATTGGATGGGCGCCGCAGGTTCCGCCGGGCACTGTGCTCCTTGTTCCCACATCTCTCGCAGCTGTAGACAGGATTGTCTCATCATGAGCAGAAGATCGGCAGTCGAGAGCGCAATGAGAGATCTCGAGGAGATCTTTGTCGTCAACTCACGCAACACGATCACAGACGTTGGCGGCGTGGCTGGGCAGGTTGGCGGATCACCGATGCGCGCGAGGCAGATCTCCAATCAGCTGACAGCAAACGCAGACGATGCTGTGTTCCTGGACAATTACCTCACACAGGTGCTGCCTCCCAACATCGCGTCTGCTGGCACTCCCGGATCTTCCACCAATCCCGCTGAGCCTCTGGGCACGATCATCGCCTACCACAACGGCCAGGGAACCGACGCTTCAACTGGCCGTCTGACAATTGACGGTGACGCTGTCAAGGGCGGATACGTCGCAAAGACAACAATATCTGACCTTCTAGGCGCAACACCCGGCGCTGTCAAGCTGAACACGCGCGTCAGCAGCCCGTCCACAGACAACCCCAGTCTAGGGATTGTGCAGATCAACAGCCCGTTTCTCTCGCTGCCCACGCGCAACATACTGCCGGTCGCGCTCTTCTGCACAAGCCTTCCCACGATCGAGCTAAGTCGCTCCCTGCCGTTCGTCGTAGTTCGCGTCGCATCGCCGGTGTCGCCGCTTAGCGGAGGCAAGGCCAACACGCTTTCTCTCGGCTCTTACCTCGCCGGCCCTGGGCATGAGTTCAAGCCCGGCCAGGTTGAGTACGATATTGCGACTTCCACAAGGTCGACCCGCCTCCCGACAGGAATACTGGTCCCGGCGGGATCCAGGGCGGGAGAGCAGTCGCTCTTTGGCATGGAGATGTTCACAACGCCGCAGACGCTTTTCAACGCTAATGCGACAGTTGGCTCCCGAGGCGTGCCCGTCCTCGACAAGTTCAGGCCGCTCATGTCTCTTGAGAGCGTGTCCATCAGGGTCACACCTGCAGGTCACGGCGCGATCGCCTTCAAGGAGGCGACAGTGAACATCAAGGTCCACGACAGGAGCAGGATGCAGGATGTTGCGCAGCTCCTAAAGCCCGACCAATTTGGCTACAACTACATTGAGCTGGAGTACGGGTGGGCACATCCAGACGACAACACTTCGAATAATCCCTACGCTCCTTTCATTAACGCCTTTCGCCAGCGCGAGCTGTACACGGTCGTCTCCTCGAACATCTCAATGGGAGATGGCGGAGATGTGACAATTTCCATTAGGTGTGCCCTCAAGGGCGCGAGAGACCTCCTCAATCTCACACCAATCAGCGACGCGTGGGCGAGCACAACCAAGGCCGAGCAGATCTTTAAGCAGATCTCTGCGCTCATCAAGACTGCCACGTCAATCGACGGAACCATACCCGAGGAAGACATTCGGTACGTGGAGACGATCCGCTCCCTCTCTATTGGTGGGTCTGCAGGAAGGTTCGCCATCTCTGCTGACACCCTGAAATCTGTTGCAGAGTACATCGACAAGCTCAAAAACAGCACAAGCGACCCCACACTTGGCTCGCTGCGCCAGTCTCTAGTTGACGCCTTCGGTGAGGACGGTCAGGGCGGCGAGGTCAAGGTCGTTGTTGACTCTGCGCGCAAGACCTTCAACACCAAGATCGACGCCCTGTCAAAGTCAGCTGAGCTCTACGAGCTGGGAAAGAAAGGCGCAACTCCCGGTCTCACGTCTAAGCTTGCCGCAGACGTCAAGGGACAGCGCACCTACATGACATTTGGCAAGATTGTGGCGGGACTTTTTGGTTCGCCCCTCGCGTCTGGAACTTTTGCTGAGGTGCAGCTCTTCTTCTACACCTTCAACAGCGACGCGGGCGCCATGAACAGGCGCAACATCGCTGAGTTTCCCATCGAGGTGTCCAGAATGAGGACAGCCTTCGAGGAGGCGATCAAGGCAGACCCAAAGATGCCGCTTGTCAAGATGATGCGCATCCTTGTCGGACTTGTCTCCGACGCGTCCTCACCAGCTTACGGCCTTGACACTCCTCCCAAGCTGCAGCCCGGACAGCAGGAGACAAAGGCCCAGGTCGACGCAAGGCGGACCAAGAACACTGCGAGCATGAAGACGTACGGCTGCATGACCGCCAACTTCAAAAAGCCGATCATCGAGTACATGATGGACTCCATCCGCATTGGAGATCAGCCTGTCCTCCGCGTGCACTTCTTCGACAAGCGAAGCACACCCAACGACGAGGCGCTCTTCCTTCTTGACATGCAGTTCTCGGGCGATGGCTCCCAGGAGATCCTCAACCTCGTCAAGACCCTGCAGGCAGGAGACGCTGACACCCTAAGCTCCTCAGTCCTGGCAGAAGCCGAGGCAGCAGGCATCATTAAGTCCTCCACAGCGACCAAGGACGGCAAGACGACACGCAGCTTTTCGCTGAACGCGAACAGCAAGATCCTGAAGCAGTACATCAAGCGAACTGTTCCCAGCATCACCTACGGGACTCCGGGCTCTGTCATGTCCTCCTTCAGCCTCCAGTCCATCGACATGCAGGACTTCGAGACGGCCCTTCTCATTCAGGCGGCCAACGGCACAAGGGTGCCGGGACAGCCCGACACCAGCAGCCCGCAGAACGACATGCAGGTGTACCCAATGAACATCAGTGTGTCGATGCTGGGATGCCCGCTGATCGACTACGCGCAGGAGTTCTACATTGACATGGACACGGGAACGTCCCTAGACAACGTGTACGTCGTGAACGGAATTAACCACACGATCTCGCCCGGGCAGTTCAAGACTGACCTTGATCTCAAGCTCACCCGCGGCACGGGCGCGTCCTCGGCAATTGACAGCAAGATCAGGACGCTCCTGAAGTCGATCGACGACCGGAATAAATAATTCCTGTAAATAATAAGTTCTCTGCATTAGACTCTCATCATGAGAGTCTGCATCCACAGAAGGTACCTGGGCACAGATCGACACCTCCTCCTGGAGGGAGATCGTTCTTTGTGGTCTCGCTCTATTCCTGATGACCATTGGGTCCTCGATACGGAGGAGAGCGATGAGAGCCCCAGAGACATTAGGTTTCTGTCCCGGTTTCTTGACGCACAGATCGACTGGGAGATGCCTGCTCCCTTTCTCCGCGCTGACGAGGAGGCAGGAGTCGATGCTACGCGGCACATCCACACAGTCCCTCGAAAAGCCCTGCAGGATCACGTCTGCAGGCTGCTGCGTGATGCAGAAACGCTTGCGGACAGGGCAGATGACAGTTACATCATCTCGCACCTGCTAAGCATTCGGCGTCAGCTGGGTGATGTCTGCGGGATGCGAGTCGATCGTGCTCTCTGGGATGAGGCCATGTCGTCTGATCCGTCACCCCAGCTCGCCTCCTTTGAGCCGGATGACACAGGAATGTGCGAGCCGATTCGATACGACCAGATCGGCACAATCACAGGCCGTCTTACAGTCTCGCACGGGCCGCAGATCCTCACCCTCAGGCGAGATCATCGTCGAATTCTGCAGCCGACAAGGCGCGGCAGGCGCCTCCTGATGGTGGATTTTGTCTCGCACGAGCCCCGCGTTGCTCTCTGCCTTGCGGGAAGGACGCCGCCAGAGGACATCTACAGCTGGTTTAGGGACGAAATGATGCCGGGCATCACGCGAGATCAGGCCAAGAGCGCGATCATTGGCACCCTCTACGGAATGTCAGCTAGCACGCTGGCGGAGAAGCTTGACTGCGCAATGGTTCAGGCAAAGATTGTGTCTGAGTCAGTTCGTGTCGCGTTTGGCCTCGTTGATCTTGAGAGAAAGATCACAGCAGAGCACAGGGCGACCGGAAGAGTTATGACCCACTTTGGCAGGTCTATTCGACCCAGCAGCTCTATCCCAGGCGTTCTGGTCAACGCGCACATCCAGGGAACTGCCCACGATGCGGCCATGGCTGGTTTTCGAGAGATCCTGTCTCGCCTGGCGAGTGAGATCGTTGAGGTGCGAGCTGGCGCGTACATTCACGACGCAGTGATCCTCGACATCCCAGAGCGGGATGAGGGCCGACTCCGTGACGCCTGCGCAGAGGCCGTGAAAATCGATGGCCTTCAAGGCTACCTTCTTCCCAAGGTCAAAGAGGTGACAGAGTGAAGCCAGAGGAAATCAAGCGGCTGTACGACAACATCGTCAAGATCATTCAGGTGACATGCGACGAGGAGGAGTACCAGGGCATTAAGTTCATGATCGACGACCTCGGCGATATGCTCTTCATGTGCCCTGCTGCAGATCGAGACGAGCGAGGATTTGACGTGCCAGGAGGCCTGCTCGCGCACATGGTCTCGGTCGTCAACCACGCGAGAAAGCTCGCGCCGATTCTCGCGCCGGATGAGGATGCGTCCTCGATCATTAAGGTCGCTCTCTTCCACGACATTGGACGTGTGGGAGATCCCTCTCCCAATCGTCGCATCCCTTACTACCTGCCCGAGGAGGACTCCTGGCGAAGGGAGAAGCTGGGCAAGAACTTCAAGTACAATGACGCGCTGCCCAAGATGACACACAGCGCGAGGTCGCTCTACGTGCTCAGCAACTACGGCATCAGCCTCAGGATGCACGAGTGGATCGCGATCCAGACCGCATACGGCTACGGCCTCGAGGAGAACCGGTTCTACATCGGAGACGACAGGCAGCTCACTCTTCTGCTGCAGACAGCGGTGAGGAGAGCTATGCTCGGTTAGGCTGAATAGTTAGCTGCATGGCACAGATCAAGCATCTCAAGCGTCCTGCAGTCGACTATCCCACAGGCAGAGGAAGTGGACTGCCCGCAGCAGGAGTCCACACACCCGATCGGCGTCTTGGTGCGCTTCCTATCCCGCCGAACATGTCGGGATACGGCGGATCGCCTAGCACTGCGGCTGACATGGGCTTCTCGCGGATCACGCAGCGCGTCATGGGGACCAGCGAGGAGGTCAAAAAGCGCGTTGAGGCGATTCCAGAGATCTCCTGGCTCAAGCAAAATGAGAAGGGTCTCGAGGACCTGGGCCTCACTTCACGCGTCGTGATGGAGATCTACACGGGCATCATGCTTCACCAGCCGAGAGATCGGTATGAGAGAATGATGATTGAGAACCTCCGAAAGAGGGTCGCCGCGACCCAGGGCAGGATCTCACTCGTCACAGAGGCGGCCCTCAGAGCACGTCCCCTCACCGAGCTGCTTGACCCAGGAACCCCAATAGGGGACATTGTAGCGGGGTTCCTGCAGGGCAACGATGACAACGTGTCTTCTGTTGTTGGAAGAGCTGTCGGGCCAGCGCAGAGAATCTCGGCTGCGCCGGAGCGTGATGAGGATCTCACGCCGTCTGAGGTCAGCGACACGGTTGACAACAGCGACTCTGAGATGCTCGACAATTTCAGCCCTGCGCAGATCGAGACGGGATCTCGGGGCCTCGCATCTGACAGCGATATGACCTCCAAGGCGCTGAGCTGCCACTCCTCTGCGGTCCAGGCGCTTCACGTCGGTCTTGCAATTCTGGGAGTTGTGGGCGACTTTGGCTCTATTTTTGGTGTGCCGGTCGGCGTTGCAGCCGACATCACCAACTGTGTGATCAACCTCGTCTGCGGCAACTTCTTCTACGCCTTCATTGACCTCGTTGCTGTTATTCCTTTCATAGGCGACACAGCGAAGATCGGGTATCTCTCTAGGGTCAAGTCGCTTTCTCCCGAAAAGTTTGCGAGGATGAAGGCGGCGACCAATCCCGCCGACAAGGGGGCCATAGCGAGGGAGATCTGGGATCAGCTCCGCTCGACCGGAGGTTTCACACCCGGCGTCACTAAGTTCCTGGATCGGCTCGACAAGACGTTCAAGACGGGAGGAGAGGCTGCCCAGCGTTTGGGCAAGTTGCTTATTGGCTACCTTGACAATGCCATCTCCTACCTCGAAAGGGCACAGACAGGAGCTGGCAGCGGAATTGCTGCCTCCGCCATCGAGTTCTTCTCTAAGGGCAAAATGTCAATTGACATCGCGAGAGTTCTCAAGAACGTTCGCGACATAGCAATTCCGAAGTTCATGGCTTTCATCAAGGGCCTCCTTGGAACGCGCGAGGCGCGTGCTTCCTACGCCAGCAGGGCCGAGCTTGGAGCTGCGACGGCCGAGCTTAGTCTCTCAGATGATTCTGCGCACACGCCTGACATGGAGAGTATGTCAGATGATGCAGATATGATGGACATTGACGTCGATGAGCCTGCTGCAGAGCAGATGGGACAGGACAGCCTGGATTCTGACGACATTGACTCTGACGACATTGACGATGCCATGCGTGGCAGGCAGTATCCTGTCGCGCGGTATCCTGGCGCACGGGACTACGACGGCGACGGTCTTCCCGACTTCGGAGGGCCCAGTCTGCGAGGACGATCCAGGCTGCGAGAGGGCGCGGTCTCGTCCAAGTCCTCCCGCAAGGCGCCCAAGAAGATGAGCCTTGTGAGCGCTATGAGCGGTGATGACGACGCAGTTGACGAGATGTCAGTGTCAGCAGGCGTTGCGAACGTAGTTCTTCCTCTGGGCATGTCAACGCCGGGCAAGCACGACCCAGTCAAGGCATCCACCGGGTACAAGCGAGTCAAGTCTTAATTTCATGAACAATGGGCCCCTGCAGTTTAGACTTGTTGTGCGCTTCGGCGCGTCAACAACAAACAGCAGGAAGTCCAGTCATGGCATTCGATCTAGAAGCAATCAAGCGACGCATGGCCCAGCTCTCTGGGCAGAAGTTTAGCGCACAGTGGAAGCCCAAGGCTCCTAGCGAGCACTATGTCCGCATCATCGCGCTGCCGAACAATGAGGGTGAGCCCTGTGCCACTCGCATGTTCTACTACAACATCGGCAAGTTCCCCATCCTCGCGCCGTCCCAGTTCGGGAAGCAGGATCCGGTCCAGGAGCTGATCACCAAGCTCCGTGAGGACGGCTCCCCTGAGTCCAAGGAGCTCGCTAAGAAGCTGTACCCCAAGCCCAAGCACTACGCGGCCGTCATCGTTCGCGGTGAGGAGGACAAGGGTGTCCAGCTCTGGGGCTTCAGCAAGGGCGTGTACCAGAACATCCTCACGATCATGATGGACCCGGACTACGGCGACATCACGGACGTCGAGCGCGGCCACGACATCAAGGTCACCCTCACCCAGCAGCCCGGCAAGCAGTTCTGGGACACCGCCATCATGGCGCGGCCGAAGCCCACTCCCCTCTCCTCGAATCCCGAGGACGTGAAGAAGTGGACAACGACCATTCCTGATGTCGACTCCCTGAACCCTCTCAAGTCCTACGAGGAGCTCTCCAAGGTCCTCAACGACTGGCTCTCCGCTCCTGCTGACGGCGATGCCGGCGAGGAGAAGGCGACCACGCGTCCTCCACCCGCTGCAGTGGGCAAGAAGCCCAGCGGCAAGTCGCTTGACGACGTGTTCGCGCAGATCGAGAACGAGGACTAGTCCATGAGCAAGAAGCCCGCAACAGGTGAGACAGCGGCAGTCGCTGATGACTTCACCTCCGACCTGATCAAGTCTCTGAACAAGGAGCACGGCAGCAGGATCGCGTACAACCTTGCGTCAGATGAGTCACCGACTCATGTGAAGCGCTGGATCTCGACGGGCTCAACCCTTCTGGACTACATCGTCTCGAATCGCCGTGACGGCGGTCTTCCTGAGGGTCGCATTGTTGAGATCTTCGGGCCGCCGTCCATCGGCAAGTCGCACATCGCTCTGCAGATCTGCAAGTCGACGCAGCGTCTTGGCGGCATCGTCGTCTACATTGACACCGAGAACGGCACGTCAGTCGAGAACCTCAAACTTCTCGGCGTGAATGTCAACAAGGGGTTTGTGTACGTCGACACGCACTGCACTGAGGAGGTCTTCGACGTCGCTGAGAAGACGATCATGAAGGCCAAGGGAATGGCGAAGGAAGTCCCGATCACCATCATCTGGGACTCCGTCGCTGCCTCCTCTCCGAAGGCGGAGCTGCTGGGCGAGTACGATAAGGACACCATCGGTCTGCAGGCCCGCGCAATCTCAAAGGGCATGCGCAAGATCACCGGCATCATCGGCGATCAGAGCGTTCTCTTTGTGATCCTGAACCAGATTCGCACCAAGATCGGCGTCACACACGGTGACCCAACCACCACACCAGGTGGTATGGCGATTCCGTTCCACGCGTCAACGCGAATCAAGCTCAGCTCGGGCATGCCCATCAAGAACAAGCAGGACGAGACGGTCGGCATCAACGTCATCGCCAAGACGATCAAGAACAAGGTCGCAGCGCCCTTCAGGACTGCGAACTTCGAGATCCACTTCGGCAAAGGCATTGTTGAGCACGAGCATCTCTTCGATGTTCTTCGAGAGGCAGGCGAGAGGACAGTTGGTGACCGCATCATCTGCGTCTCTGGCACAGGTGCCTGGAAGGTGTTCACAGTCACCGACACGAAGAAGGGCGCGGTGGTCATCGAGAAGAAGTTCTACAAGTCGGAGTTCGGCGAGATTCTTTCGAATCCCGAGTACGCTTCGCACCTGCAGGACCTGATCGAGGCCGTCATGGTCAGAAAGTTGGGCGAGGTTCACGAGTCAGAGATCGACACGGACTCCTACGAGGAAGTTCGATCTGCTCTCATGGACATCGCTGAAGAGGACCTGAGCTAGGGAGGGCACATGCCCCCACACTCGGCAGCACTGGGGCCGTCAACTCTCCTGGTTGACGGCCTCAACCTTTTTATGAGATCCTTTGCAGCCTTTCCCGCTATGACCACAAACGGTCAGCAGGCAGGAGGCATTGTGGGTTTCATATCTTCCCTTGAAAAGATCATGCGCGAGACGCTGCCAACGCAGGTGATCGTCGTGTGGGAGAGCGGAGGATCGTCGCGGAAGAGGACGATCTTCCCAGACTACAAGCAGAATCGGCGTCCCGCGAAGCTCAATCGCTTCTATGAGGATGATATTCCCGACACTGTTGAGAACAGGAACTGGCAGCTAGTCACGCTGACACAGATCTTAAAGTTCTTGCCTATCTGCCAGGTCTACGTCGCAGACTGCGAGGCAGACGACGTGATCGGATACATCAGCAGGTACCGAGTCGGAGAGAACAGGATCACTATTGCCTCTTCCGACAGGGACTTCTACCAGCTCCTCAGCGACAGAGTGCAGATCTTCTCAATCGGGTCAAAGCGAGTTGTGACTGCTGCATCTCTGCTCGATGACATGAAGATTTCTGCTAGGAACTTCTGTCTCGCTAAGTCGGTGGTCGGTGATGACAGCGACAATATTCCAGGTGTTCCTGGCGTGGGCTTCAAAACTCTTGCCGCTCGTCTTCCTAAATTCGCCCTTGATGAGGACTACGACATCGGCTCGCTGCTGAGCGACGCTGCATGCCTGACCAAGATCAAGGCAATGTCGAGCATCGCGTCTTCTGAGAGCATCATTCGCAGGAACTGGAGCCTCTGCTATCTTGACACCGCCAACCTCGCGGGAACGCAGATTGAGAGGATCAATGGAATTTTGGACTGCTATGAGCCGGTCAGGAACAAGTTAAGCGCTAAACGTATACTAGTTTCTGAGGGCCTTCCGACGATCGGGATTGACTCTCTCTTCTTTTCGCTTAAATTCGCGAGTGGAACATGACAACTCAAGCTGACTCATTTGGGTCGTTCGGCAAGTACGGAAAGATCTTCCAGGAAAAGATCTTTCAGGGTCTTTTGACAGACAAGACCTGGGCAATGCAGATGACCGAGGTGATGACGCCTGAGTTCTTTGAGCTCAAGTACCTGCGTTTTCTCACTGATCGGTACTTCCAGTACTTTCTGAAGTACAAGGACTTTCCGACGCTCAACCTTCTGATCACCATCGTGAAGGAGGATCTGTCTCAAGGAAACGATGTGATCCTTCGCGATCAGATCGTTGAGTTCTTGCATCGCCTCAAGACAAACCCAGACATGTCTGACCTGCAGTACGTCAAGGAGAAGTCCCTTGATTTTTGCAAGCGTCAGGCTTTCAAGGGCGCTCTAACAAAGGCGGTTGAGCTGATCGAGACAGAGCAGTTCGAGGGCGTCGTGAACATCATGAAGGAGGCTGTGTCTGCTGGCCTCCCATCGTCGATCGGCCACGACTTCTTCAACGACATTGAGGCTCGGTTCACGAGGCAGCGCCGGTTCACCATCACGACGGGCATCAATCAGCTCGATCGCAAGGACGTTCTCAACGGCGGCCTCGGCAAGGGTGAGCTGGGAGTCGTTGTGGCTCCGACCGGCGTCGGCAAGAGTCACTACCTTGTCTCAATGGGCGCAGCAGCGCTGAAGCTTGGATTCAACGTCGTTCACTACACCTTCGAGCTGTCAGAGACGGTCGTCGGCACTCGATATGACTCCCATCTGTGTCGTATCTCTGCCACTGACGTTCCTGACTCCCGCGACATTGTGCTCGAGGAGTACAAGCAGATGAAGGACCTCGGGAGGCTGATTATCAAGGAGTATCCCACAGGATCTGCCTCGATCACGACCCTTCGCAACCACATCGAGAAGCTGCTGCTCAAGGGGATCAAGCCTGACATTCTAGTGATCGACTACGCTGACATCATGCGGTCCTCTAGAAAGTACGACTCCATGCGACACGAGCTGAAGCTCATCTACGAGGAGCTTCGCGCCCTTGCCGTGGACTTCCAGGTGCCTATTTGGACAGCCTCACAGGCAAACAGGGATGCCTCGAACTCCGAGGTGGTGGGCCTTGAGAACATGTCAGAAGCGTATGGCAAGGCCATGGTAGCAGACTTTATTTGCGCTATCTCTCGTAAGCCCAATGAGAAGCTGATGGGTGGTGCACGACTGCACGTTGCCAAGAACCGTGCAGGTCGAGACGGCTTCGTCTTTCCGATCAAGATTGACACCTCGCAGTCTAGGATCGAGGTCATGGACGAGATAGCTGAAATGACCCTGGAAGAGGTCAACCAGGGTGACTCTTCATCAATGAAGGACCTTCTTCGCAAGAAGTGGAAGGAAGTCCAGGAAAGCAAGGAGACAGTCTGATGTTCACACGTGAGCAGGTGCTTGCAGCGTGCAGCAATTACTTCAAGGGCGATGAGCTCGCACCCGACGTTTTCATGAAGTACGCCCTTCGTGATGCTGACAACAACATCATGGAGGCTGATCCCGACATGATGCACAGGCGTCTCGCTAAAGAGTTCGCCCGAGTTGAGAGCAAGTATCCCAATCCTCTCACGGAAGATGAGATCTACGATCTCCTCAAGGACTTCAGGGACGTTGTGCCGCAGGGATCACCGATGTCAGGCATCGGCAACCCCTACCAGCTGCAGAGCCTCTCCAACTGCTTTGTGATCGAGCAGCCGCATGACAGCTATGCAGGCATCCTGTTCACTGATCAGGAGCAGGTCCAGATCATGAAGCGGCGCGGTGGTGTCGGATTTGACATCTCCACCATCCGCCCGAAGGGTCAGCCGACTTCCAACGCGGCCCGCACGACAGACGGCATCGGCGTCTTCATGGAGCGCTTCTCGAACTCCTGCCGCGAGGTCGCGCAGGGAGGTCGCCGTGGTGCCCTCATGCTCACGATCGACTGTCGTCATCCTGAGATTGAGACCTTCATTGACATCAAGCGCGACCTGAAGAAGGTCACTGGCGCGAATATCTCGATTAAGTTCACAGACGAGTTCATGCGCGCAGTGGAGTCAGCATCTGACTTTACGCTTCGCTGGCCTGTTGAGATGAGCGCTGAGGATGCCCAGATCACGAAGGTGGTCAACGCGAAGCAGGTCTGGGACAAGTTTGTGGATGCAGCGTGGGCATCTGCCGAGCCAGGCGCTCTCTTTTGGGACACGGTCCAGCGAACCAGCCCAGCCGACATCTACGCTGAAAATGGCTATACGTCGATCTCCACCAATCCATGCGGTGAGATTGTGCTTAGTCCGTACGACAGCTGTCGTCTTATGGTCGTCAATCTCACGTCATTCGTTGCCGACCCGTTTACCGACGGCGCCAAGTTTGATCACGACCGCTTCCAGGCAGTCTCTATGAGAGCTCAGCGCCTCATGGACGATCTCATTGATCTCGAGATCGAGTGTGTGGATCGCATCATCAAGAAGATCGATCAGGACACGGAGCCGACTGCTGTCAAGGCGATCGAATCCAATCTGTGGCGAAAGATTCGCGCTGCAGGCACGAATGGACGAAGGACAGGGCTGGGCATCACAGGACTTGGCGACGCTATTGCTGCCATGGGCGTGAAGTACGGCAGCGAGCAGTCTGTTCGTCTTACTGAGGAGATTTATCGTTCTCTTGCGGTTGCCGCACATCGCTCCTCGCTCATCCTCGCAAAAGAGCGCGGCGCATTCCCTGTGTGGAGCTACAGCAAGGAGTGCAATCATCCCTATCTCAATCGCGTCATGCAGGAGTGCGGTGATGAGTACCTTACCATGTGGAAGGAGACAGGTCGCCGCAACATCGCTCTCACGACGACCGCGCCAGTCGGCTCTGTTTCCTGTCTGACGCAGACCACGTCAGGCATCGAGCCCGCCTTCCTTCTCTCCTACAAGCGACGCAAGAAGATTACGCAGGGTGATCTCACCTCGCGCGTGGACTTTGTTGATCCGCTTGGCGATAAGTGGCAGGAGTACACTGTCTACCACCACTGGTTCAAGAAGTGGATGGACGTCACTGGCAAGTCAGATCCGCAGGAGAGCCCGTACTGGGGCGGCACAGCGAATGATATTGACTGGGTCAGGTCCGTTGACATTCAGTCCGCGGCGCAGAAGTGGATTGACCACTCCATCTCCAAGACCTGCAACCTTCCCAATAGCGCCACGCGTGAGACAGTCAATGACGTCTACATGAGGGCGTGGCGTGATGGGTGCAAGGGCTTCACTGTCTACCGCGATGGATGCAGGACTGGCGTCCTTGTCTCCAATGAGGAGCCCAAGAAGGCAGCAAAGCGCACTGAGGATGGCCGCACTCTGCCCAAGCGGAGCAAGTCACTTCCTTGCGACATCCATCGCGCAAACATTCGTGTTGGGGACACAAGCCAGGCGTGGCTCGTTCTCGTCGGACTGGACGATGGTCGTCCTTATGAGGTCTTCTGCGGCATTCCAGAGCTGATTGAGATTCCCAAGAAGTACAAGACAGGCACGCTTGTCAAGAACGGGAAGCGAGACGGTGTCACAACCTACAACCTGCTTGTCCCTGTGGATGACACAGAGAATCTCGTCTTCAAGGACGTGATCAATCTCTTCGACAATCCAACGCAGGGCGCGTTCACTCGCACCATCTCTCTTGCTCTTCGACATGAAGTTCCACTGCAGTATGTCGTGGAGCAGCTTCAGAAGGACAAGGACAGCGATATGTTCTCCTTCGGCAGGGTCATTGCCCGCGTCCTTAAGGGCTACATCAAGGACGGCACAAAGTCCAGCGAGAAGGGCTGTCCGGAGTGCGGCAACACAGAGCTTGTCTACCAGGAGGGCTGCCTTTCCTGCAGTGCTTGCGGATATTCGAAGTGCAAGTAGACACATAAGTTTGTACGAGGTGCAGCTGTGAATATTGTGTCCGCTTGCTCTCCCCTCCTCAAAGAGTACGAGCTTAAACAGAATCCCATCGTGGTCAGGGTCAATAAGTTCGACGAAGACTCAGCGAAATCTTTCGCTGATGCGATGTCAAGAGCACAGAATACTGGGCAGCCCATTATTCCTGTCATTATTGACTCTTACGGTGGGCAGGTCTATTCTCTCATGTCCATGATCTCAGCGATTAGGTCGTCCCGCACTCCTGTCGCAACAGTCGTGGAGGGGAAGGCTATGAGCTGCGGAGCCATTTTGTTCACCTTCGGCGCGCAGGGTTATCGCTTTATGACTCCTGAGTCCACTCTCATGATTCATGATGTGTCATCCGGCGCGTTTGGGAAGGTCGAGGAGATCAAGTCGGACGCAAAAGAGGTAGAGAGGCTCAATCAGCGTGTCTACCAGATGATGGCAGCCAACTGCGGCAAGGATCCAAACTACTTTCTCGATATGGTGCACGAGAAGAGCCATGCTGATTGGTATCTCACACCAGAGGAGGCGGTGCAGCATGGCATCGCCAACCACATACGCATGCCTGAACTCAAGATGACCGTCGATGTCAAATACAGATTCGAATAGCAAGATTGAGCTTCTTGCGAAGGTGATCGCGTGGCGCACGTTCTCGATGTGCTACGCGTTCTTTATTGCACTCGCATTCACAGGAAAGACCTCAGAGTCCTTCGGAATTGTGGTCGTGACAGGTGTGACGCTCACTTTTGTGCAGTGGATTTTTGAGGTCATGTGGGACAGACACGTCAGGAGAACTCTTCGTCATGCCCTTTCAGGACAACAAGGTCGAATTGATCGGATGGTACGGTGGCGACGAGACACACGCTCTCTCAGCGTGGACAAGCACAAGTCGGGATCTGACAGAGGAGAAGCGAGAGAGAATCCCACAGCTCCTGGCGATGCTGGCTGAGCAAGGACACCACTCCGTCTTCGAGAAGTCTTCTCTTCACTTCTTGGTGACAGTTGACACTGCCACCCACATCCATCTCCTTAAGCACCGCATCGGCGTCTCTATCAATGGAGAGTCTGCGAGGTACAAGGAGCTCAAGGACGACAAGTACTTTCTCCCTCGGGACTGGCCCCTCGAGGAGCAGACAAAGTACATCGCGTTCATGGAGGACGCACTCATGCGCTACCATGACGCTCTTGAGCGTCTTGTTAAGACGGGTATGACCAGGAAGCGTGCTAAGGAAACTGCCAGGTTCTACTTGCCATATGGGAATCAGATCACAATGGACGTAATGTTCAATTGGAGGTCTTTTAGCCATTTTCTCGGACTGCGCATGAAGCCTGACGCGCAGAGAGAGATCTGCTTGATCGCCGAGGAAATGCTTCAGCAGGTGCGTGCAATTCAGGGCAATCCTTTTGAGCACACAATCGCAGCTTTCGGCTATTAATTCCTGTACAATAGTGCTTATATGATTATTATATAAGCATGTGGCAACCCCCGCAGTTCGGTCTCATCCAAGAAAGGTACTGGCCTGACGAGTGGAAAATGCTCGTCTGCTGCCTCTGCCTCAACCTCACTACGCGTCGTCAAATGGAGCCAGTTGTTGCTGAGCTCTTTGCGCGCTGGCCGACTGCCAGAGACATGGCAGCTGCTGATCCAGCTGAGATTAGCGAGATGACAGTCTCGCTCGGCATGCAGAACAAGCGTGCCCAAACTCTCATCAGGTTCAGCAGGGAGTTTGACACAGGCTTCAAGAAGGTGCGTGACCTCCACGGCGTGGGCAAGTACGCTGAGGACTCTCATCTCATCTTTGCGCTAGGGCAGTGGCAAAACGTCAGGCCGACTGACGGCGCACTCACCAAGTACTGGAAGCACTTGCACCAGGTCTTTGGAGTGCAGCTGCCGCAGGAGTACCTCAATGATTGAGCGCACCAGCAAGAGAATCACATTCATGCCCGCGGTGCAGGCCTGCATCGATGAGGGAGGCTTCGTCGCTGGCGGAGCAGCTCGCGCGCTTGTGCTTCGCAAGAACATGCAGGAGTACTTTCAGATCGGTGGCTTTCGTCCAAAGACGAACCCGGTCACAGTCGACGGAATGACGTTCTCGTTCCCACATCGTCCTGCGCCCGCCGGCGACATCGACGTCTTCTTTCCCACGCCGCAGAGCTTGCTTGCAGCGAAGCAGCGTCTCACGAAGATGGGCCACAGATGCGTGCAGAGCAGCCTTTCCTACACGTACACCATCGAACTGCATCGTCAAAATAATCCCACTGGATTCCCGCCACCTCCCGGTCCCGCTGATCACATCACACTTCAGCTGATCAAGTGCATTTTCGGCAGCCCAGAGGACATGATCAGCAACTTCGACATCGTGAACTCCAGCGTCGCGATCACCCGTGACACAGTCCTGCAGGACCCACAGTTCAGCGCTCTCGAGAGCCGGCGAGTCATCAAGATCAGGCGAGCGGACGCCACACAGCTCTTCAAGCGAGTCGTCAAGTACATGATGCACCGCGACCTGCTGTACGTGGATGATACCACACGCGACATGATGACCGAGTGGATGATCAGGTACGTCGGAGAGAACTTTGGCGGCCCGACCGCGAGGCTCAGCGCAAAACCGGGCGAGATGAACCTCATCAACGCGCTGCGGCTTGGTGCTCTCGACAAGACCCACCTCGCATTTCTCGTGGGTCGTCCCGAGTTCAATTATCCGATCTATGTGAAAGACTCAACTGATATCATGGGCGGCTACAGCGCCGTTGGAAAGAGAAACGTTATCAACGACATTATCGGCAAGACAAGCCAGATCTAGGAGGTGTGCTATTCCTGAGGGACCCGAAGTCGCCACTATGGCGCGCCAGCTCAAAGACAAGCTGATCACAGAGCGCGTTGTCGACGCGCAGATCCTGTCCGGACGTTACCTTCGACACGGCCCACCCGAGGGCTGGCAGGATATGTGCAGGCAGCTGCCGACCGCTGTCGGAGACATCCGAGTACGCGGGAAACTGATCCACATGGACCTCGGCTCGACCCACATCCTGAGCACGCTGGGTATGACCGGCTGGTGGTCCTTCACGACGGGCGACAAGCACGAGCGTGTTCGATTCACCACCGCGTCGGGGATCACGTTCTCACTCAATGACCCACGCAACTTCGGCGCGATCAGCGTTGCGGACCAGGCAGAGGTCGATCGTCGAATGGGACAGTTCGGTCCCGACCTGCTCAACGAGCAGGTCACTCTGGGCATGTTCCACGAGAGGCTCTCGCTCAAGAAGAACCTCGAGAAGACAATCGCCGAGGTTCTGATGGACCAGCGCGTGCTCGCGGGCATCGGCAACTACTTGAAGGCCGAGGTCCTCTATCACTCTCGAGTGAGCCCATGGCGAAAGGTGAAGGACCTCACTGATGATGAGGTCATCGATCTGCACGACAACGCCGTCCACCTGATCAATCTCTCCTACAACATGGGAGGAGCCACCATTCAGAACTACAGGACGCCCGATGACAACGGCGGTCTGTACAGTCGACGGTTCGCTGTCTATGGTCAGGATGCGGATCCACACGGGAACAAGGTGATCCGCGAGAAAACCCCAGAGGGACGCACAACGCACTGGGTCCCCGAACTTCAGAGGTGACAGATGTCTTCATACAAGCTTCACGACGGCACGATCGGTCTTCTCGCTCAGCTCCTCCAGATCGCTCTCCTCACGGGCACTGACATTGTGGATCACTTCCGCACGCTCCAGCTCATCGATGACGGCAACGGAAAGCTCATTCCCGATCCCGCCTTCAAGGACCAGTTCGAGGCAAACCTCCAGCGCATGCTCGATGAGGTTGCAAAGATCGCCGAAGATTCGACGGAGGAGGTCCCGAGTGAAGCCTGATCAGCTTCAGGAGATGTTTGATCTGCGGGCGCAGTTTATGCGTGAGCTTCACAGTTCTATGCCGCACGCTCAACCCAGCTGGCCCGTTGACATCTCAGAGAAGAAGTCCCAGCAATACTGCAGGGACCTCGCTCTGAAGGGCGTCGAGGAGGTCTTTGAGGCGCTGCAGCACTTCAAGAACTGGAAGCCGCACCGCCAGTCTGAGAACGGTGAGTTCGACCGCGAGAAGTTCCTTGAGGAGATGGTTGACTCGTTCAACTACTTCTTCTCTCTGCTGATCGCGGCGGGGTTCACTGCCGAGGACCTCCACAAGGCCTACGTTGAGAAAGATCGGGTTATCCACGCGCGAATCAAGAAGGGATACTGAGATGCCAGACCTCGCGAGGCTTTTCAGAATGCAGTCCGAGTATCAGCACAAGCTGCGCCAGATCACGGATGACAACAGATCCGATGAGATGAGAAAGCTGTGCCTTGCTCTTCATGCCGAGGTTACAGATCTCTCGAGGTGCATCAACATCAGGCCCCACGGTGAGGACAACACTATCAACCGCGACAGAATCCTGTATGACGCGGTTGACGTTGTTCGCTACACCATTGCCATCCTCAACAACTGGGGATTCGACTCTGAGCACTTTCTAAAAGCGTATACCGAGAAAGATGCGTACCTGCAAGTCTCACACAAGTACGACCAGAATGTCTATGCTGGCCAGCCTGTGGTGATTTGTGACATGGACGACGTGCTCACAGAGTTCAGAGACGGATACTACAAGTGGGTTGCCGAGACGTATGGGATCAAGACAGATCCCAACACTACGCAGTACTACATGGTCGACGAGTTCAGCGAGATCGGTGTCAATCCCGAGGATGCCTTCCGCAGGTTCATCAGCGAGGGAGGAATGTACGATCTTGACGCTGTCCCGGGATCTGCGATGATGATCCACAAGCTCGTTGAGGCAGGATTCTGGGTTCACATCCTGACCGCGCGGCCTGACGAGGATCCTGCTTGCAAGTACAGCACGTACATGTGGCTCAGCGAGGTTGGCGTTCCCTGCCACAAGCTCAGCTTTGGGCCGGAGAAGTACAGGTGGCTTGTTCAGTCTGGCTATGGCGACAGGGTCGTCTGCGCGATTGACGACTCATCAAAGCACGTTGCTGAGTACGTCAAGCACAACATCCGCGTCCTCTGTCCCCGCAAGACGTACAACGGCGACCTGGGTCAACATCCTCTTCTCACCTGGTATGAAAAGGCAGAAGAGGTGCCCGGTCTGATCGCAGAGATCGCAGCTGCGATGTGATATTTAGCTGGAGGAATCTCCAGCATGGCCCGTTCTAATCGCACAAGCAGCCTCTACGAAGACCGCGAGCGGCGCGACCTCCAGCGTCGTCTGATTCAGGAGGGCGGATGCGGCTGCGGCGGATGCTCTACATGTGCTTCTAGCATGATGAACATTGCTGATGAGCACGATCTCTACGGCATGATGCCGGATGAGCACGAGGCTATCGTCATTGAGTACGGCGATGACGGTCTTCCCTCGCCAAGCCAGTACATGGATCACGCTACAGCTCACGCCTACGGCAAGCTTCGTGATCTTGATGCACAGGGCGCAGGTCACAGTGTGACCATGGGCGGAAAAAGTGCGCCCGGCCGTGACATCACACACGGCGACGATTACGGCCAGTCGTACATGGCAAAGAATCACCTGCACTCAATCATGAAGTCGTGCAAGTCGCTCAACAGCATGATCTCAGGCGATGAGGAGCTTGAGGACTGGTGCGAGTCAAAGCTTGCAGTCGCTGCAAGCATGCTCCAGGCTGTTGCAAACTTTGTTGAGTACCACAAGAGCGCCTCGCAGCCAACAGCAGAGTCTCATCCTGACATGCATGGCTTGCGCAATCTCATGCGCGTTCTTGGGGACGAGTGATTAGGTGACTACACCGCTCAAGGATCTTGAGCGGACTCCAATGCAGAGCAAGAAGTTTATTGCCTTCTTTCTCTGCCTTGTGCTGTCTCGCATCTCGCTCGTCGTGATGGTCAAGAGCGACGTCTCTGAGCTTGTTCTCGTGACCGCCCTGCTCTGCGCGACCTTTGTCGATGTGGGCTACATCCTTGGGCAGGCCGCTCTCGACATCTACGTTCGAGGTGTCGCTGAGCTTCGCAAAAAGATCCAGAGAAAGGATCGCGACGCCTCGCAAAAATAACAATGTAAATCTGCAGATTCGCGGCATAAGCTTCACGAGCACAACGGAGTGCTCATGCCACAGAACACAGATCTTAAGCCCATCACACTTCCTATGGCGATCCGCTTTGGCGAAAAGCCGCAGACAGAGTTCGTCAACAGCCTCGATGCGCTCAAGGTTGAGCTCGTCGACAGTCCGGACGCTGAGACAATTCGTCACGCGGTCTACTGCTTCGTCAAGTCCACCTGGGCCGACGCTCACGTTGACTACAAGGCGGCAACGAAGCAGGACCTCTCCAAGACCATGGAGGACGTGTTCGGCGGCCGTGCGCTTCCTGCAGCTCAGGAGCTGCTCGGTCTCACCTTCCTGATGGGTGGCATTGACACGCAGACTGTGACCCACCTCATCCGTCACCGCGCGGGATCCTTCGCTGCGCAGTGCACCGGTGACCGCTGGCTCTCTCATGAGCGAAGCCTCGTGCCTGGCTCCATCGAGAACAGCCCGGAGTTCTACGATCGCTGGAAGGCACACGTGCAGGAGGCAAAGGAGCTTTACACCGACATGGTGGATTCCAAGAAGATCAGCCTCATGGACGCTCGACACATTCTGCCGAAGTGCCTCGAGACCTTCTACTACATGCGGATGAACATCGGCGACGCTCTTCGCTTCATCAAGCAGCGCCAGGACAAGCAGATCCAGCCCGAGGAGGACAACATCATTGCCGCCCTCATGGCGCGCGAGATCCTCAAGGTCTTTCCCGAGGCGCACGTCGCGATCAACCTTCGCGAGCCCGCATGGCACTACATCAAGACCTTCCGCAACGGCACGGGCACCAACCTGTACTGGCCGGATGAGGACAGCGAGAAGCACCTCACCTACCACCCCGACGACACCATCTACCAGGCGACCCGCGACGAGATGAACGGAACCGAGGGCGGCGAGCCCCACTTCCGCAAGCTCTGGCGTGAGATCCTCGCAGATGTCGACCAGCTCATCAACGACTACAAGGCCCGCGGCCACTACTAGGAGACAACATGAACAAGTGCTACATCGCATCCGGCTGGTTCAGCCCTGAGTGGCTGGAAGAGCTCGAGAGCCTCAAGGCAATGCTGGACAAGCACGGCCTCAAGTACTTCAGCCCCAAGGACGAGGCCATCTGCGAGGCTGATGCCGCGCTGGATCGTCAGAAGGCGATCTTTGACGGCAACGTCAACGCCATTCGCGACTGCGACTGGATGCTCTGCAACACCCGCAACAAGGACATGGGCTCCATCTTTGAGGCGGGCTTCGCCCACTCTCTTAGCCGACCCATCGTCTACTTCAGCGCTGGCCTTCCTCCCGGCGCCAAGTTCAACCTCATGCTCGCGCAGAGCGGCATCGCGGTGTGCACCTCTCTAGAGGAGTTGGACGCTTATCTCACGCGCTGCAGCGAAAATGCGGGTTCTCTTCGTGCTGAGCCCTACGGTGGTAACATCGAATGAGGTTCGCAATCACCGGTGAGAAGGGTTTTATCGCTCGTAATCTCTCCCGTGTGATGGCTCAGAAGGGACACGAGTTCGTGTCCCTTCTTGACTGTCCGCAGCTTGCTAATAAGCGAGACACAGGAGAGCCCTGCGTCTACAGGAATGGCGAGCACGAGTGGTACCAGGCGCTCTACGAGAACAAGATCGATGTTCTCATTCACAATGCTGCAGTCGTAGGAACCGACGTTGTCGCTCTTCGACCTGACGATGCGACCCTGACAAACGTCCTTGGGTGTCAGATCATCGCGCGAGTGTGTCGTAAGCTTCACATTCCTGTCTGCTACATGGGCACGACTGTGATCTATGACACACCCATGTACCAGCAGACGGTGATCACTGAGGACTCCCAAGTTAGGCCTCACACCTACTACGGGATCCTTAAGCTTGCCGGTGAGCAGGCGATCAAGGAGCTGGCAGACGAGTGGATGGTCATTCGCCCTCTCTTCGCCTACGGCGGCGATGGCGACATGAACTCCCTCATCGTCAAGTCGCTGTACGCGGCGCATCACGATCGACGTGATGTCGACATGTTCCTGAGCCCGCGGCTCGTCAAGGACTACCTGCATGTCGATGACTACTGCGTCGCTGTTGTGAAGTGCTGTGAGAAGGGACTCTGGCGGCGAGATTTCAATGTCGCAGCTGAGACCCCGTACACTGCTCAGCAGATCGTGGAGATCATGAGCCACGTCACAGGTGACGATATCGCATCGCGCCTGAACTGGCATCCTGACACAGACTACTTGGGCAATCATCGCCTTTCGTCTGTGAAGGTCAGATCATCTGCAGATTGGGAGCCCTATATCGGCCTTAAGCTCGGCGTCGAGATGATCTGGAAGAACGTGAGGGGACTTACACACAACCCGCTTCTGTATCTTGACGAGGCCAAGAAGAAGGGCGTTGATCTGCTGAGCCACTTTTAACAATCAAGCACGAGGCATCACATGACACAAAGTCCATTTGCGGCAGTTCAGCGTCCCTGGTTCAAGGATCTCTGCGACTACTACAACGTACCGTCTGACATCGCCTTGGCACTTGGCACAAGGAGCACAGGCAGGCGACCCAATCTTCCTCCCTCGCCTACGACACACGCTGTTTCTGGCAAAACATTCGAGGATATTTGGGCGCTGTCTCCTCGTGACAGTCAGGAGGAAGTGTTCAAGTTCTACAAGGATCAGGGAGCTTGGTCATCTTTTCGCCAGGTTGTGCGCCACATGACCATGCGCGACTTCCACCTGACAGTGCTTCAGCAGGTTCTTAATCCTGGGAGCACATACTGCGAATACGGATGCGGTGTCGCACCATTCACCCACTCTCTGCTTGAGACAGTAGACCAGAAGACGCAGATAAACATCTGTCTTTCTGACGTCGACTGTGAGCACTTTACGTTCGGTGTCTGGAGAGCGCGGCGCGTTATTGCTGAGAGAAATCTCGAAAACGTCAGCCTTGAAGTTCGAACAGTTCTGCCCAACGAGCTTCCTGTCTACACTTCTCCGCTTGACACAGTGCTAATTTTTGAAGTGCTCGAGCACGTGCCCTCTCCTGTTTCGACAATCCGCAACCTGACAAATCAGATCAAGACGGGCGGACTGCTGTGCGAGAACTTCATTAGCCATCCACAGGACGATAACGACGCAGACGGCCCAGATCTTAAGAGCGCTGCCAGAGAAAGAAACGCCTACTACGAGATGCTAGAGCAGGAGTACACGCTTGCTGCTGGCAAGCCTGTAAAAGAGTTTCCCAATGACACACGCGTCTGGCGAAAGAAATAAGCAAGCGTGCGAGAAATGTCAAGGGAAGCGTTCGCTTCCCTTGTTCTTTTTTAATACACTGATTATATTAGAAGTATGACCTCACCCATCATTCTGCCCCCTAATCGCTTCGTCGGGCTGCACTGTCACTCAGGATTCAGCACCAACGACGGTCTCGGATACCCCTCCAAGCACATCGATTTCGTTCTCGAGAACGGGATGGACGCGTGGTCCCTGACTGATCACGGCAACGGCAACGGTCTTGCGCATGCTCGGGCCCACTTCAACAAGATGAAGAAGGCGGGCAAGAAGTACCGACAGCTCTACGGCGTCGAGTTCTACTTCGTCCCCTCGCTGCTGGACTGGCGTCGCGACTACGAGGCCCACATGGCGAAGGCCAAGGCCGATCGCACGGGCAAGAAGGCGCAGGAGACCACAGACATCAACGCTGACGATGAGCAGGGCCTCGTCATCGAGAATGAGGAGGAGACCAAGAACATCGAGCTTGACTCCGACGAGTGGAAGCGCAGGTACCACCTGGTTGTCATCGCGAAGAACGATGTGGGCCTCAAGAACCTCTTCAGGCTCGTCAAGCGCTCCTTCAAGGAAGGGTTCTACCGCTTCCCGCGCATCGACTTCGAGATGCTCAGGGAGCACAGCGAGGGTCTCCACGTCTCCACAGCGTGCCTCGGCGGTATTTTCTCGAACCGCGTCCTGCGCGGATCGATGCAGGGTGTCTCAGACACTGTGGTGCAGCGAGAGCTGCTAAACATGGCGGATCGCTTTATTGATGTTCTCCAGCCGGGTGCCTTTAATCTCGAGCTGCAATTCAACAACCTTCCGCCGCAGCACACGGTGAATCGTCACCTCATCGAGCTCGCCAAGAGGACCGGCTTGCCGCTGATCGCGACAGCGGACTCCCACTACCCTGACCCAGAGAAGTGGCAGGCGAGAGAGCTTTACAAGCGTCTAGCGTGGATGGGCAAGGACATCAATCAGCCCCTTCCTGAGCGCGATGAGCTGAAGTGCGAGCTCTACCCCAAGAACGCGCAGCAGATGTGGGACGAGTACCTCCGGAATCGTGAGATCTACCCGTTCTACGAGGAGCACGACCAGGTCGTCAAGGACGCCATCGAGCGCACGCATGACATCGCCTGGCAGGATTGCGAGGACACCTGGACCGACACCCGCGCCAAACTGCCAAAGTTCGATACTTCGGAGAAGTCCGCTTTCCAGCAGCTTTCCGACGCTGTCTGGCAGTCTCTGCGCGATCACGGCCTCGACAAGAACGAGGAGTACATCGATCGTCTCAAGTACGAGCTCTCAGACATTGAGCATCTCGGACACGCCTCGTACTTCCTGACCATGAACGTGATCTTCCACCGCGCGAAGGAGAGGACCCTGCTCGGGCCGGGCCGTGGATCGGCACCTGGCTCCCTTGTCAACTACCTCCTCGGCATCACGCAGATCGACCCGCTGCCGTACAAGCTGCTCTGGAGCCGCTTCCTCGGTCGACACCGCGTCTCGTGGCCCGACATTGACTCCGACGCTGGCGACCGCGACGTCCTGATCGATGAGGCCCGCAACCTCTTTGGCAACGACGCCGTCATTCCGGTCTCCAACTTCAACACCCTGAAGCTGAAGTCACTGGTGAAGGACGTCGCGAAGTTCTTCAACGTTCCGTTCGAGGAGGTGAACGCGGTCACCGGTCCCCTCCAGGACGAGGTCATGCCCCACGCCAAGGACGACGACCAGGAGAAGTCGGTCTTCGTCCTCAAGCACGAGGACTGCATGAAGTACTCGCCCGCCTACAAGGCGATGATGGACAAGTACCCGGACCTGGAGCGTCACGTCAGCACGCTCTTCATGGAGAACCGGTCCATCGGACGCCACGCGGGCGGGGTTCTGGTCGCTCCGGAGTCTGAGCTGGCGGAGACCATGCCCATCATCGCGGTGCGAGGCGAGCTCCAGACGCCGTGGACCGAGGGCATGAACTTCCGCAACCTTGAGGACAACGGGTTCCTCAAGTTCGACTTCCTCGGCCTCACGCTCCTGAAGGACGTCGAGAACTGCATCAGGCGAATCCTCATCAAGCACCATGGCGTCAAGGACCCAACCTTCGCCCAGGTCAAGGCATTCTTCGACAAGCACCTCAACTGCCGCAACGTCAAGCAGGACGATCCGGAGGTTTGGAAGCACGTCTACCACGAGGGCAGGTTCGTCGGCGTCTTCCAGTTCACCGCCTCGGGCGCCAGGCAGTTCTGCCTCGAGGCGAAGCCCGACTCCATCGATGAGCTGGCGGCGCTCACCGCAATCTATCGTCCCGGGCCCCTCAAGGCCAACGTGCACAAGCTGTACGTCAAGGCGAAGCAGGACGCCTCCAAGGTCAAGTACGAGCATCCTGTCATTCAGGACGTCCTCGGACCCACGTTCGGCTACGTGGTGTTCCAGGAGCAGTTCATGATGCTGGCGGAGAAGCTGGCTGGGTTCACGCCGGGTGAGGCGGACCAGCTCAGAAAGACTCTCGTCAAGAAGTCCTTGGACACACTGGGCAAGAAGTCCGCTGAGAAGGAAGCTGCGATGCAGCAGTTCGTGGAGGGCGCCAAGCGCATCCACGGCGTCAGCGAGAAGGTCACGGTCCCACTGTGGGAGACCATTGAGGCCTTCTCAGTGTACGGCTTCAACAAGTCTCACTCTGTCTCCTACGCTATTGACTCCTACTACGCTGCATGGCTGCACACCCACTTTGAGACTGACTGGCTGGCAACCATCCTGGAGTCCGCAACAGGCAATCCGGATGAGCTCGCCAAGACGATTTCTGAGATCAAGGAGATCGGCTACAAGTTCTCGCCTGCTGACATCAACTACTCAGGCCTCCAGTGGGAGTACTCAGAGCAGGCAGGCGCCTTCGTTCCGCCCCTGACCTCACTGAAGGGCGTGGGCGACACTGCGGTTGAGGAGGTCATGGCCAACCGTCCGTACCTCTGCCTCGACAACCTCTTCTGGGACGACGAGGGCGAGTGGCGCCACAGCAAGCTGAACCGCACGGGTCTCATGTCGCTCACCAAGACGGGTGCCCTGTTCTCACTGAGAGAGTTCCGCGACGGCACCCTCAAGCATCACAGGTCCGTCCATGACCTGATCGATGAGAACTACGAGACCCTTCGCAAGGGCCGAATGGGCATGACACCAGCTGCGATCAAGCGCGCCAACAAGAAGGGTGAGGCTGTCATCCCTCTGCTGGACAAGGTGCTGCCTGATTACGCGGCTCGTGACGACTGGTCTCGCATTGAGAAGGTCAAGTACGCCATGGATCTCACATCCATGTACGATGTGGACCTGCTGATTCCGCCCACACTCAGAAGAAAGTTTGAGGCTGCGTCTGTTCCCACTCTCACGCGCCTCTCTGAGCGCACTGCGCAGAGTGATGAGACAGAGTATCTTGCCTGGTTCGTTGCGCTCGCAGTCAACAAGAAGACCACCAAGAAGGGCAAGCCATACCTCCAGATTGTTGCGGTCGACTTTGAGGGCAAGCACAGCGTCAAGGTGTGGAGCCCATCGCAGGATGAGGTCGAGCCCTTCTCCATCTGGATGGCCAACGTTAAGAACGGCGGCGAGTGGGGATTTTCAACTTTTGGAGGCAAGATGCGTCGTGTCACTGTCGCTGATGGAGGCACCAAGTGAGAGTGCCAGTCAACTACGTTCTGCTTGAGGGCACTGACCTCTCGGGCAAGACGACGCTCTACAACAGCGTCCACAAGAGCACGGGCTTCGAGTGGAACATTCAGGACAGATCAGCGCTCAGCATGCTCTGCTATGCGCGTCAATACGGGCGAGATCCGCACCGCTGGCGTGAGCAGCTTCGAGAGGAGATCAACAATCTGAACAATCGCCTTGTTGTTCTCATGCCCGACAAGGATACCATCCTCAGTCGCCTTGCAGCGCGAGGCGATGAGTTCCAGGATGAGAAGTCAATTGTTAGGCTTCGAGACATCTTTGAGGAAGAGGTCTCTTTTATTGCTCAGTATCCCAACGTGCTTGTCGTCCAGACGATCATGGGTCAGCAGGACCTCACTGATCATGTTGTGGGATGGATTCGCGGATCTGTTGAGAGGTCGCCTGCATCGCTGGCGGATGCGGCTAGGGCTCACGCCTATGCTTCGGGCGGCGAGACATTTCAGCTTCACGTAGATGTGAACCTGGGCGTGGGCTTTCATGAGAGAAACCCGTCTTGCCTCGAGGTCGAGGAGGAGAGAAAGTACTACTCACGAATTCGCAGCGCCTTCACTGACAAGATCAGGAAGGAGAAGCTGGGGATTAATGAGTACAATCGAGTGCAGCGTGAGAGTTCCAGGAGGTTCATCCACGCTGAGGACACCTGCATCTCCCTGCTTCACGCGATGGTCCGACATGATCGGCTCCATGTGACAGCAGTGCTTCGCTCATCCAATGTCGTCAAAACTCTGCGACACGATCTCGACTTCCTTTATCTTCTTGCTGAGGACGCGCACAGGATGATCGGCGTCGCTCCGGTCCGAGAGAGCGTCCTGCATCTCAGCATACAATCAGCTCATCTAACTCCCTAGGAGAGAAAATGCGGTGTCTAGTGACGGGTGGCGCGGGCTTTATTGGTTCTCATCTTGTTGACAAGCTGCGAGACATGGGAAGCTGGGTCGACGTTGTGGACGATATGAGCGCCGGCGTTCTTGAGAATCTTGCCGAGAACAGGCTCCGCGTTGTTCCCGCAGCTCTCATGTCCGAGTTCGAGGCAGTTGAGACAGTTGCGCGCAGCCAGGACACCGTGCTCGTCATCCAGGGCGACTTTGCTGACCCAGTGGTGCTCAACAGGATCAAGCGTGGCCTCTACACGCACGTCTTTCACGTTGCAGCGATCCCCCGCGTCTCCTACTCTGTCGAGCAGCCTGTTGAGACGGCAGACGTGAACATCCTCAGGACCATGTCGCTCATTCACGCTTGCGCAGGCTCCAAGGTGAAGAGGATTATTTTCTCATCCTCCTCATCCGTCTACGGCGGCGAGGCGCCAATGCCGACGCCGCCGAGCGCGCACAAGAGTCCAAAATCGCCTTACGCCCTCCAGAAGTCAGTCATTGAGGACTTCCTGCGCATCGCTGCAGAGCTGTACGGCATCGACTCTGTCAGCCTTCGGTACTTCAACGTGTTTGGGCCTCGGCAGCTTGGCAACAGTCCGTACTCTACTGCTCTTGCAGCGTGGTGCAATGCAATCAAGGACGGTCGGCCGCTTCGCTCTGACGGCACGGGCGAGCAAAGTCGTGACCTGTGCTACGTTGACAACGTAGTGCAGGCGAATGTCCTCGCTGCGACTGCTGACAGACCTATGGGCGGTGCAGTTCTCAACGTCGCGTGCGGCGACAGGACGTCAAACAACGAGATCCTCGCAGAGCTTGTGCGTAGATTCCCAGCCGCAGTTGTCCAAAGCGCTCCCTGGCGTCCAGGTGACATTATGCACACGCTTGCTGATATCTCTGAGACAGAGTCGCGTCTAGGCTACAAGCCTACCGTTAGGTTTTGGGACGGCTTTGAGCTCACCTTGAAGTGGTGGGGGATGAAGTAATGGTCAGCCCACAGGACGTCGATCTCGTCATTTATCACAAAAGCTGCACTGATGGGTTTGGCGCTGCTTTTGCTGCGTGGCTTTCTCTTGGCGACAAGGCAGAGTATTTCGCCGCCAAGTATCGTGAGCCGCCGCCTGACGTTACGGGCAAGACCGTGCTTATTGTCGACTTTTCCTATCCCCGCGAAGTCCTTCTGCAGATGAAGGAGGCGGCAAAGGACGTCCTGGTCCTTGATCATCACAAGACCGCGATGAACGACCTCTACGGTCTGGACTTTGTGCAGTTCGACATGATGCGGTCAGGCGCGATGCTTGCCTGGGACTTCTTCAATCCCGGCAAGGACGCACCGCTGCTTTTTCAGTACATTCAGGATCGGGATCTCTGGCAGTGGCTTCTCCCGAGCTCGCGCGAATTTTCGGCAGGATTTATGTCTGTGCCGTTTAAGTTCGATGCTTACGCAGAGTGCTTGCAGAGCAGCGCGGTTGAGTCTCTGATCACACAGGGAAGTGCAATTGTGCGATACATCGACTCTGAGGTTCGCACGATCTGCAAGCACGCAGCGCCTCGCCGGCTGCGGTCTGCTCCTCACTTGACGTGCAAAGTTGTCAACACACGCACCTGGGTCTCTGAGGTGGGCGCCTCCCTCTGCGCTGACGCTGATATCGCCGTCATGTGGCACATGGATCACGACACGGGCGCGTGGCGTGTCTCTCTCCGCTCTAGACAGGGCGTAGATTGCACAGAGGTCGCTCGCATCTACGGCGGAGGAGGGCACGAGCAGGCAGCAGGATTCTCGCTCGCAGCCCGCCAGCACATTGAGGACATTTTCAAGGATGTCTGAGACAGGCCGCCCAAGCTGGGACAGCGTGTGGCTGAGCGTGTGTCGTGCCATCGCGCAGCGATCTCCCGACCCTGTTCACAAGGTTGGCGCGATTATTGTCACAGACGACAACACGCAAATGCTTTCTCTTGGCTACAACGGTGATCATGCGGGCGGGCCAAATGAGAGAGAGTCAAGCGAGCCGGGTTGCTCAGGATTTCTTCACGCTGAGATCAACGCACTGATCAAGTGCGATTTCAACATCAGCAAGCGCAAGGTGATGTACGTCACGCTCTCACCCTGCAGAATGTGCGCCAAGGCGATCATCAACGCGAGAGTGAGCGAGGTCGTGTACGACGAGAAATACCGCGACCCATCGGGCATAGACCTCCTCAGAGAGCACGGAGTGATCGTCAGGCCACGACTGTGAATATGTAGACGCGAGGCAGAACATGGCAGGCACACATCGCGTGGGGCCAACGTTGGTCCAGGAGAACAATGAGCTTATTGACAGGCTCGTCGAGAGACTGAGGCACAACATCTCAGCTGGTACTGCAAGCGAGGACAAGGTTGCCACCTCTCGCGTTCACCCGCCGGGAACCGACAGCCCCGACGACAAGACGGGCGCTGACAAGAAGAAGAAGCCTGTGTCTACAGACCCCACCGCGAGAGTTCCTCCCGCCGCCTCCTCTATCAAGTCCACTTCTCCTGACGCAGCCTCCCGAGACTTTCTTAAGATGCTTGATGCGGGCCTCGTCTCACCAGGCATCGCTGTGACTGACAAGCACAATCGTGACGTTACCGTCAAAGAAGTGCCTGACAGTGCAGTTGACAAGGAAGGCAAACCCGTCTCGAAGTCGAGCCCAGACCGCGTCGCATTTGTTGCGCAGCAGCCTGACGGATCGGCGCTGCCCATCACAGTCAGCGATGCAAAGAACAACGCAATGAGGCCCGACTAATGATCCCAGAAGACAGAATCAGGCGCATTCTCGCCGGTGACACATCTGCGAAGATTGACGAGGCCTACAAGGTCGAGGCGCGCGCCAAGGACCTTTCCACTGAGCGTCTCAGTCAGGGAAACAAGGAGGCTCACCGCGGGCTTCACGAGGCCTACGTTAAGTCCCTCAACACGATCAGCGCAAAGCTCGACACAGTCAACAGGGCTGATGCGTCTGCCAATAGCTCTGACTTCAGGTCTCTTAAGATCGATGAGGTCTACAACCACAACGGTGGGTACCTTCACGACCTGTTCTTTGAGAACATCTCGGACCTAAAGTCCTCTATCACCGTCGACTCTCTCGCGTTCATGCGGCTCGAAAGGGACTTCGGAAAGTTTGATGACTGGCAGCGTGACTTTATCGCGTGCAGTCTCGCCTCGCGGTGCGGCTGGGTCGTCACAGGCTACAGCCTGTATCTGGGCAGGTACATCAACGTTGTCATCGACCTACACGCGACAAATGTGCCAGTGGGCTTCATTCCCGTTGTCGTCATTGACGTGTGGCAGCACTCCTACTACCGCGACTATCTCTCTGATGTGAAGTCCTACGTCATCGCGATGATGAAGGAGCTTAACTGGACAACAATCAGCGAGAGATTCAAGCGGGTCGACGCGATGCTGCAGTCCGTCAAGGGCGGAGAGGTGAAAAATGGGTGATGTTGCCAAGCGCGAGATGGACAAGATCCGCGAAAGAGGATCGCTTGATCGAATCATTGACAACGCGCTGATCCACTATGAGGAGCAGAGCCTCGAAAAGAAGGAGGAGGAGGGTGCGATGCTCGAGGAGATGCTGTTCATCGCCTCTTTGCGTCCTCTGATGGAGGCAGATGCAGACGACGCGGGGCCGGGCGAGAGCACCCTGAATCCTGAGGAGTTTGCCGCCAATGTTGCCATGCTCTGCGCAAACCATGAGCGTCTGCTCAACATTGAGCTTGCCATCTCCAATCGCGCCTACCTCTACGTCCTAAAGAACTACGACAAGCAGATGGCGGACAGGTTCCGTGCAATCCTCAGCTCAAAGTTCAGGATTCACCTCGATCCCAAGGACAAGCCTCACGCGGGTGAGTTCTTCGGACTTGTTGGGAAGGCAAGCGGCGGAGCATGAGCTTCGACTTCAAGAAGAAGAAAGTCGACCCCGGCCAGTCCTGCATTCCCGATCTGAACATTCGAAAAGATCTTCATCTCAGCATCTTGAAGCCGTCCCACATGGAGCTCAAGATCATATGCATGCGTCGTAATCTCACCATACAGGAGCTCTTCGAGGAGTTCGTCTCTCGAACAATCACGGGATCGCCCGATATGATTGAGATACTGAACGATCTGGAGATTCGAAAGCGTGCTAAGCAAGTTCACCGTGTCACGAACATCGATGCGGAAGCGCTCTATGAGATCATCCAGAAAGAGTGAGGCAGACGAAGCTGAGAGCGAGGTCGACGGCCTCCTTGTGAGAATTAGCAAGGAGCTTGCCAGGGAGGAGACGCAGCCAGAGCTTCGCATTGCGCGACTTGAGACGCTGCTTCGCCTCACAGCTGAGGTTCTGTCCACATACGGCATGAACATCTACACGCTAGCAACGCATCAGGTGCAGCTTGTGCGCCAGATCGCAGACCTTGAGAGCGTGCTGACCGAGATGTCTCGGTCGAAGTCACCTCCGCTGCCTGCGGCGAGACCCAAGTCCGACAAAGATGATTACAATTGACAACACACGACTTGCTTTCATCGCAGTTGCGATCATAGCTTACACGGCTCTTGTCTCGCTCGCGACGTACGCGATTGTCTCGATCTCTACTGGCTCTAGCGGCAGCGTCGTTGATGATCTCAACGATGCCCACCAGGAAGAGCTCAGCAGGCTTCACGACATCCACGAGAAAGAGCTTGCAGAAAGAGACCTGCTACTTGATGAGTATCAGCAGGACATGGCGACTGCGAGATCAGACTACTGGGCAACAGTGAGTCAAATTGAGGGTCAGATCCGGGCGCAGCGGTCGGACATACTTAAGAGGATCTACGAGGATCCCGACGCCGCAGCTAAGCTCCTGGAGGATCAGTATGGGCTCATTTACGTTCCGTAGCCTCCTTGTTCTCTCTGCGCTAGTGATCTGTCCAGTGACCCGCGTCGCATTTGCGCAGGATCCTCGACCTGAGTTCACTCATCTGCGGCTAGGTGAGCAGGCTCCCTTTGACGGGTACCTTTTGACACCTGCTGCAGTTGCCTCTGTGATCACCTCTGACGAGAGGACGCGTCTCCAGTGTCAAGCTGACGCGGAGCTGCGGCTACGTGAGGCAAAAGCGGGATTTGATCTAAAGTTGGGCGAGGCGGCAGCTAGAGAGCGAGCTCTAGAGGCGACTCTCACCTCCTGCGCAGAGGCGAGAAAAGAAGAGACAGATAAGCTTCGTGCAGAGATCGACAGGCAGCGCATGAGGGCAAAGCTCACCACAGCAGGCAGCTTTGTCGTAGGTGCCCTGACTGCCACACTTGTCGCTGCCGCGATGTCTGGGAGCTAGCGCCGCAGCCGATCCTAGTTATGATATGCCCATGTCAAGCGGCCTGTCCGAAAGCAAGCGCAGTATTCACAGCACGAGGATCGACGTTATAGCGGGCGATCCTGTGCCCATTCAGGCCGTCGACGCGCTTCCCATTAACGCCCTGGGAAAGCCCGCAGTTAGCGATCCTGAGTACAAGCCAGAGACAGTGCCTGAGCTTGCTGCTGCTCTGTCCACCCTTGCTAGGCTGGTTCCGCCTGGGCACGTCACAGATCTCTACCTCCGCATAAGGGACCTGATTGGCAAGATTGTGCCAATCGACACCACCTCCCTTGACCTGATCAAGGAGGGCGCAGAGACTCTTCTCCCCGACGATGTTGAGTCTGCAATTCAGACTGCGCTCGATAGCGCGCAGCGACACATGTTAGTGCTCAGGGAAAAAGATCCAGAGCACTATCGCGAGAAGGGCAGCATCATTGCGAGCCTCACCACACGCTTGACTGCGCTCGCGACGATGGCGAGCAAGAAGAACAAGGCCACGCTCACCAAGCAGGAGATCGATAAGATCCACAAGGCTGCGCTTCGAACCCTTGATCAGTACACAGAAAACTTCCCGCCCACTGACGAGGATTTGCGACAAGACGCTGCTGGTGAGGATCGCGGAGAAGCTGAAGTCGCCAGCCTGACCGGCACTGTCGCCAAGAAGATTGATAGAGCTGATCGTCTCGCGCAGCCCGATGATCAGAACAGATCACAGCTCCACCAGGCGTACGCCCGGAGAATAGGTGAGCTTGATGCTGCGGGCGATGCCTTTGACATGAAAGTTGCAAGAGAGCTCCGGATCAGGCTCAAAAAGATAGAAGAGGCGTTCAGAGAGGCACAAGGCACGTCATCTGAGACGGGTCTCACGTTTCGCAAGCTTGCCAGCATCATCGCTGCACCCGGAGGCAGCGCAGCTTTCCGTGTTGACCTGATCAGCAGGGCAGCATCAGCTGGTTCTGGAGCAACGGGCTTCGACTTCTTGCTGGAGCCCATCTTTGCTCCCGGCACGACTCGTGCCCTGCTCACTACTGGGCCCGTCATGTACGACACTGAGGGCAGATACGTCGAGAGCGTGGGACACGTGCACGTTTATCGACGATATGCACAGACATTTGACGGACAGCAAGTTGAGCTGCAGCCCGACATCTTCGTGGACCTAGGGAACATCCGCAGCGACTTTATCCTTGAGGCAGCTGAGAATATTGCACAGCAGGGCGACGCCGAGAACGCCGAGGCCCTTGCGAGCAATTTCTTTAATGCTAATCGACACGACATCATAGCACAGATGCTTCTGCCTGACTCTGTGTACGCCATGACGCAGTCCCGCAGGTCAAAGCTTTTCGCGCGCATCAGCAGGCAGAGAGGACTGGGCGACAAGGGTGTTAAAAAGCTCTCAGAGGCGCAGATCTTCACGCTGCAGCTTGCAAGAGATCGCGTGGATGCGTTGCTTAACTCACCGCAGGAGCCGTCAGCTATGACAGGTGAGTCCCGCGATCGAGTCAAGCGTGATCAGGACGCGTTGCAGACGCTTCGTTCAAGAGACTTCTTTGACGCAAAAGAGGCTGCCACAAGGCAGTCTATTCGCGCTTATCTCCGAAGCGCAATTATCGGAGTGCAGCCCGCTGACTCTCGCGACGACCTTGACGATGATGATCTCATGTCAATGAGCGAGACCGCGAGCAGACGAGCTGCTTCTGCTGATAGCGCTGCATCAGGCGTTGCAAAGGCCTACTTTGACCTCAGGACCGCTGCAAAGGAGTCCTGTCAGGCCATTTCACGCGCTGACATGCGATACCTCTCTAGGCGAGGCATCAAGCTGAGCAACAGTCGAGCTGCTGTGACTCCCGAGGAGGTGAGGTCGGCTGAGCAAAAAGTGGAGCAGCTCGCCACGAAGCTCAACTCTCTTATTGCCAGTGGCGACCCAAGCGACGCATCGATGATCCAGACAGTCAGGCGTGCTCTCAAAAGCATTGCAGATGCGTCCATTCACGCTGTTGGCTCCGCATCAAAGTCTTTCCGCAGCGAGAGCGAATCTGCAATCGCGAGCAGGCGCCTTGTTGAGCTTGCCACGACAATAGGACTAGGCGTCGATAAAGATAAGGCTGTGCCGTTTCTTGCCGAGCTTGTCCAGCTTATTCCTAACTCTGTAAATCTTGCCAGCCTTCTCAACGCAATAACTGGACAGGCGGCAAAAAAACTGCAAGATAAAGCAGCACAGCTCGCTGTTAGCGCAGCATCAGACAATGCTACAGCAAGAGCCCACTCATTCCCTCCATTTGCTTCAAATCTTAATCCTAGAGTTGTCGCAAATCACACTGCGTACTTTCACGATGTCCGCACTGCAATTGAAAGAGAGCTGGGCACCGACGTGACAGCCGCGAGCTTTGACGCAGCTCAAAGGGCGTTCGGGATCAAGAAGACAGGGTTTCCGCTCATTCTAACGAATGAGGCGCGCGCTGCTGTTAATCAGACAGACGAGGGCAAGGCCCTTATAGCCAAGCGGGGTGTAATTGCGCCCAATCTCGCTGACGTGCTCTATGGCATTGAGCGAGGCTCATGTGAGCGCCTCGTTTCACAGATAGGCGGAAATCCGAAAGAGCAGCTTGCTTCTATCGAGGATCTTTCTGACGCAATTGCATCATCAGCAGTGCGCCACCTCAAAGAGCTGTTCCTTGTGCAGAGCACAGTCTCTACCGCTCTTTTGACAGTTGTCTACACGGCTTGCGCAATTCAAGATCAAAGCGAAGAGCAGAGCAGCGCTATGAGCGCTGCCAGTATTGTGGCAGACATGGTCCGAGAAGGCATCAAGGGGACGCGAATTGACACTGCGGCAATAGGCACTGCGGCCTTTGGCGCTTACAAAACGTCAGTAGACCTCCTTCAGCCCGGCACTGGCTTCTTTGTCGACTCAAGCGGTCAGCCAATCGCGAGAGTTGTTGGGGCTGTGTCCCATCAAAACGCAAGCAGAGTTGAGATCTCTGCGGGCATGAGCTTTCTTGACAATGGGCTCGCAGCTCAGTTTGTTGCAGCACGCAGCCAGGTATCCAATGAGGTTGCACGAAAGCTTGGCGTGCTTGGCAGCGACGCTGCCTCGCCTGAGCGCAACGTCATACAGGAGGAGGTCGACAGTTTTCTTGTCGAAGCAGTTCGTGATGTCGCTGCTGAGATCAATCGCAGCTTTGTTCCTGCGCGCATCAGCGCTCAGGTCGAGCGCGACGAGGGAGGCAGTGAGAGCTTTAACTCGCACATCTCTCGCCTGGAGACAATTGCAATCAGCGACAAGAGCAGCAATCTCACAAAGGCTATCGCAATTGCAGCAATGAATCGCGCCAGAGCGCTGAATGCCGTGACCAGCGAGGATGTTGAGTACTACGCGCCAGTTAAGCAGGCTGATCCTGCTGATCCTGAATCAGGCGCATCTTCTGTTCTTGGCAGGCACGATTTCGTCCGTCAGACGCTGAGCCTCTCAGATCTAAATCCCCACCTTCCCGTCTACACTGACCAGCTCAACAAGGCAGATAGGAACTCGTTCATCGACGACATTTGGCGAATGACAGAGGCACACGTCCTAACTGACATTATTGACACACACGGCAGAAAGATCAGAAGGGCGAGGCCTGACATCGAGAGGAAGGTTCGCTCTAAGGAGACGGGAACCAGCGGCGGCCGAGAGAGGTCTGAGCGGATTCACTCGCCCATGTCGAATCGTCTGGCGGGTGATATCGCGCGGCGAGATCCTGAGATGATCGACGGCAGTCAGGTCCTCTCGCTTGTCCCACGCGTCAGGCCGGGAGTGTCCGCTGAGACCTTAGATGAGGCGCGCAGAGAGATCAGATTTTTCCTTCAGCGCCTGATGATCGAGGCGGGAGATGAGGGAGGATACATTCTCCCTTCCGCACCTAGAAAGATCCAGAGCGAAATACCAAGCGAAGACGTCGAAAACTACTTCACCGCGGCTGGCATCGCAATACTTGATAGTATTATTGAGATATTTATGGAAAAGTCTAGGAACGCTGTCGGCGAGCTGATTGCCATCAAGGGAGAGACGGGTGAGGATGTCTACCTCACGCCCGAGGAGGTTCGCGATATTGCGGCCAAAAAGGCACAGCAGGACATTCTCTCTCGGGTCGCAGAGCGCCACTACGCTGCAGTGGGCCTTCCCGCTGCCGTGAAGCTTCACTACTCCAAGGACACGGGCACTCCGCTGTTTCCTACGAGCCCGAGGCAGTTCTTTCACGAGAAGGGCATCAACGACATCCAGAAGATACGGGATCCGTTCAGGTACGTCCTGCGTGTTCGCGCAGTCGAGGACGAGTACCGAAAGATGCTGAAAGAGAAGTACAACATTGGCAGAGAGGACACCGACGCTGCTGCCAACCTCAGAAAGATCGTGCAGAACAGCACCAATACCTTGCCGGGCATGCTTGAGGAGGCAGAGAAGGTCGCGAGAGATGAGGCAGCCAACCTGAAGAACACCCACCTTCTGGGACTTGAGACGCTACTTGGCGAGGCACCGCCTCCGCTTAGCGTTGACCCGACTACCAAGAAGGTCTTGGGCCTGACCAACGTCAGCGACGTGGAGAACACCTCGCCCAGCAATTTGTACAACGACCTCCAGCGAATCATCGCGATCTGCACGGCAGGAAGGAAGTTTCGAGACGAGACATTTTCAACGCTGGCCGAGACAGAGGCGGGTCGCAAGGTCAACAATGACACACGACAGGCGCAGATCATTCTGCGATCAATGCAGGAACAGTCCGCAGCCTACATTGCAAAGTCTGACAAGGTCGTAATGATGCGGGACACTAGCTCACAGCAGTACCAGATCGTCAGCAACGACATACCCACAGCAGTTGCTGCCTACACATCCATTGTGGGCCTGATCTCATCACACATTAGGTCGCTGATCGCCGCAGAGGCAAACCAGCAGGTCGCGGTCGCTGCTGATCTCATCGATGACGCTCTCGCTGAGATTGCAGCCCGAAAGGTTGAGGAGATTGGCACAGCTCTTAGACAAATTGAAGCTGAGCGATCCGCAGAGGTTCGCGCTCTCATCTCTCAGCTTGGCGGCCCTAAAAACGCCGAGAGAATCATGCGGCAGCTTCGCGATGCGCTAGGGATGGAGAAGAAGTCTGAGGTCACCCAGCGTCTGCGTGACAAGCTCAGGGCGAAAGGCTCCGTCGAGTTCCAGTCAATCCCACGCGACTCTGTCGCGAGCGACACAATTGAGCGGCTGAGCGCTGAGTGGCGAAAGGTGTCGCAGGATATGCAGTCCTCTCGTGAGAAAGTGCAGCGCGCAGTGAGCGACGTGCGATCCGACGTTGATGATGAGCTGCGCAGGCTTGCAGCACGTCTCGCTCCCAAGATCGAAAAGATTGTCCGGCGAGAGGTCTCAGAAGACGTCTTCATGTTCGACACGTTCAGCCAGCTTGAGGCCTACGAGGCTGAGAAGCGGGAGGGAAGGAGAAATGAGCTCCTTGCAGCGCTGAAGGGGCAAGATCCCAGCGATAAGGAGTCCCAGAAGATAGACAACATCGTCTCGCGGTACGTGAACCACGAGTTGGGCGGCAAGATCTTCGGGGTAAGATCAAGTGAGACACCAGCATGAGCAGCGACCTCAACGAAGAATTCAAGCGCCTAATCGAGGGTTTTGTCCTCTCTGACGAGGCGCAGCAGCAGATCACCCTTGTTGCAGCTCGCACCGGCAGGCCTGCCAGCGAGATTGAGCAGGATCTCATCTCGAGATTCGAGCGACGGTTTGGAAGCGCCTCCTCGCGAAAGCGTGACATTCGGATCACCAAGAGTGCAGTCGTTCGCTATGACATCGGAAACGAGATCTTCTCTCCTGCCCTCTACTTCTGGGACCCGAACGAGGGTTTTCGCAGGGCAGACACCCTTGACAATGTCCTTGGCGATGACAAGGAGGTTGAGGGGGACGAGGACGCTGACGCAGAGGATCTTGATCGAGAAGAGGAGGAGACGGACGAGGAAGAGAGCGCCGCTGAGGAGACAGAGGATGAGGAGCAGCCGCAGGAGCAGCCGCAGGTCAGCGATGTCCCTGTTGACAGCACAGCAATGCGTCAGAGGGGCGAGTCCATCGTCACCAAGGAGATAGAGGTCACGACGCCGCTAGGTCAAAAGTCTCTCCAGCGCGTCCCAATGAAGCCAATAGCGCGCTTCTATCAGATGATGCCCAAGACCTCACTTGTGCGTCACGTCCAGGAGATCGTTGACAAGTACGTGATCTCTCTGATCGCAGATGAGCTCAAGGATGACCCGAAGATAGAACCTAAAAATTTTGCGGAAAACCTTGTCAGCAAGAGCCGCATTGTTCCGTATCTTCGCTTCTACACGCCTCTCACCGAGCCAGAGATCACCAGCATCATGGGCTCAATTGAGATCTCACTCGTCAATTACATGCCGCCTGTCAGAAGGGCAATTGTCTCATCTGCTCCTAATAGCGACAACCTTCTTGAAAATATGATCAAAAAGGTGCGCGAGAGCGTGTTCTTGAGCATCGGAAATCGCGCTCTTGCAGGCAGATCTGACAACGGCAACCTCGTGCAGTATCTTGCAGGTGATGTCGCTACTCGATCCCAAAAGACAAGAATCGAGGCAGGAGGACTCACTGCGGGCGACGTGACCCGAGCAGCTCAAAAGCTTGAGTCGCTGATGAACTTCCAGAATCGCGAGTTCGATGCAGATCTTGCCAGCCTGCTCGGCGGCCAGAGTGAGAGCAGCTTTGTCGCAGGCGAGACGGGTTTTATCCACTCTTCCAACGCTGACATTGAGAGCACGAAGGGCGGCGTAGTGACCTCTAGCAAGGGGACGTGGAGAGAGCACGCCACAGCTGCTCAGCAGGAAGAGGCTTCTCTCGTCGCGCTGGTTGGTGATCGCGGCTCAAGAAAGCTGCCAAACCTCTCGCCCGTAGGAAGCCCCAGAACAATTGGCGGCGTTGCAAACGAGCGCGTCACATCAGAGATCAGGTCTGGTGAGAACGATGTTACTCTCTACAACACCATAGCAGACAGACGCGATCTCGCCGTCCAGATCAGGGGGCAGAAGATTCGCGTTAAGGGCGAGGGAAGGGCGGTCGATGCAGTGCCAACCTATCCCACCTCTGTCAAGATGCTGCTCGAAGAGATCAGGTCAGTGGCCTCGCACACAGGCGCAATCTCGGACGACCAGAGCAGCCCTGACCTTGCGGAGAGCAGAGCGGAAGGCGTCAGGGACGGGTACGCCAAGCTTGGCGGGCTGATTGAGTATCTCTCGATGACGGGACCGGCTCTCCTGCCGCCGGGAAGCGGAGTGCTCAAGCAGCGTGTCAAGATGATCGCTCTTTCGTCTGCCATTGAGGGCGCTGCGCTTGACCTGACAGACAAGATCGTGCGCGCATCTGTCACCCTGGCGTACACAGACACGCAGATTGCTGCTGCAAGAGAGCTGACCAATCTGAGAGCGAAGCTTGCGTCGGCTGAAGAGATTGGTGACGACGACGAAATTGTGGCTCTTCGCAGTCAGATCAAGAGCAAAGAGGAAGAAATCGAGGCGAGCTCCACGCTCCGGATCAGGCAGAGCCTGCAGGATGACGTGACGGAGATTCTTGTCAAGCACGATCTGGAGACGATCGTCAGGGATGCGACATCTTTCGCGCAGGAGATGCAGAGAGGCCTAGGCGAAATGCAGGTCGAGATCGATCCTCCCGGTGCTCTTCGAAGCAGGCGGGACATCATGCTTGCTGAGATGCGCCCAAGAAGAATGCGCCTAATCGGTGCAAACATTAAGGCCGCCGCAACGCGTCGTGCTAGCAGCGATAATCGCGATCGAAGCGTTGATGATCTTGCAACAGCACGAGACATTCGTGAGGCGCGCGCCTCTGCTATGATGCGCCATCTCGCCTCGAGCAACAAGAGCACAATGCATTTGCTCAGGCCCGACGACACAATCGACTCAATCTGTCAGGAGTACGCGATAGGAAGGCGAGTTGTCGCATCTGACATTGAATTTGGATTCCTCTGCCTCGCCGCGCTGCCTGCTGATATGGGCGTGGGATCTGACCCAGTTGGGTGCCGCGTCACTACAGTCGCGTCGGGCAGAGATCCCGACGTCACGATTCTGATCGGCGACAATTCCAGTGGTGTCAAGATAAAGAGGAGCAAGTTCCTTGCTGCCATTACGCGCGCTGCTCCACCTGCGAGCGTTGAGGAGGCAAGGGTGGAGTTCACTCGCAACTTTGCTAGCGCGACATCTGAGCTTTATCGCTCGCTGACTGAGGCTGAAAATCCGGGACCGTTCGAGCCTGACCCGACGACGCCCCTTCTACCGCAGCTTATTGAGAGGCTGTACAAGGATGAGGTTGATCAGATCGACGTCGACCTTCAAAGAGCCACGCGTCAACTCGCTAGCGTGATGCGCATCAAGGTCTCTGACAACGCTGTGTTGCAGTCTTTTGACGTTGACTCTAGGAATGATCGCAACTCTAGGCTAGAAAATACGCTTCTCCTACTGGGCATTCTCGCTTCACTTTCTAGCAGAGACGACATCATCAGCAGCATTGGACCCGCGTTTCCGCAGTTCAAAGACTACGGCGGAATTGCAAGCAGAGTTTCTCTTCTTAGACGTATGAACTTTGAAGTTGAAGACCCAAAGATGAAATCCCTGGTTGACGACGCTAAAACGATCATGGCCAGTGCGCGAAATCAGGTGCAAAGTGTCCTAGAAGCTGCCGCAGGATGCCTTGAGATCATTGTGACTACCAGAGAAGACCTCGCAAGGATCAAGAGCGAGTGGCAGACAGGATCTCTGAAAGAGCGCTACACCTCTCTTCTCCAGGAGCTGCCCGTCCCAGTTCCCGCAAGAAAGAGCCTTCTGACCCCGGGTGCGCAGATCACAGTCGCTGCTCCTCGTCGCACGCTTGGCGAATCAGGCCTTGACTTTGCTGAGGCGATGGGTGTTAGACCCCAAGCCATGATCACCCCACCCGTGAAGGGATTTATGGCAGGGATCAGAGCTGCGACGCGGGACACAATTCTCCCAGTGCTTTCTTACGCTCTTGCTGCGGATCTGGCAAGATCGTTGGCTTCCAGAATTCTAAGGGCAGCGAGTGAAGAGGGAGGAGAGATCACAGTCTCTAATGAAGCCGCTGCTGACATGCTCAAGTTTCTCATTGACAGGATTGTTAGGCGAGCAGCGATGAGCGGCAACGTTGCAGTTGATCCCAATGAGCTGCAGGAGGGAATTGAGCGCGCCGTTAATGAGATCGTGGGCGGCGAGCGCAGCCTTGTCTACACGAACGCTCAAAAGATTGATGTCGCGCGCATAATGTCCAAGATCGCAGACTATCTGCAGGAGGCGGTCAAGGACGCCACTGATCTTGCTGCATCTGCGCTGACGACGCGGCAGGGGGTCACCGCTCTGGCAAAAGTGGCGCCCTGCACCGCGCAGATGATCTCGCTCACAGCGGGAGCCGAATCTGCTCTCCTCCTGCGAATTTTGATCGCAACTCCCGATCAGTTCTTGAAGAACATGTCAGCGGATCACGCTAGGTCCATCTTTGGCAGCGCAATGGGCGAGAGGTCGTCTGACTCTTACGCGTCCTCAATTGTGAGCCCCGTCACAGATCGCCTGGCTAGAGCCATCAACTTCGTGAGCACGCAGCAGAGCGCTCTCGCCGCCGAGGCGGACGCGTACGCGTCAAACACGCCGCGCGATGTTGAGATCTGGGAGGGAAATCCTCCAGCAGCGGCCGTGATCATGCGGGCCATCCGCATCATTAGGCGCCGGGATAGGCTTGAGAAGCGCGCCAAGGTCCCCAGCGCTCTGATCGCTGACTACCTTGGCGCGAAGAGCGAGTCTGACGACGACATAGAGCTCGCCGCTGAGGCTGTGTACAACAAGATTACCGCAGAGATGTCTGTTCTCACTGACGGCAATGAGGGCTCGCAGATCTACAAGATAGTTCACGATCTTGTGCGGCGTCGCATTAGAGCATCAACAGACCCTGCCAGTGCCATTGAGGTGATAGCAGACTCCACTGCCCGCGGCAAGAAAGTTTTCGAGCTGATGGACAAAAACGCCAGGGAAATCAGACAAGAGATCACAGAAAATCTGCCCACTCCCAGGTTTGAGAACCTCGCCCGCGTGATAAGCACAGCCGCTGTTCCTCGCACGCGCGATGCGATCATTAAGTCTCTTGCAGCGACTATAGCAGCTAGATACCAGAGCTCAATGCGCGAGTTCATAAGATACGTTTAAGCGGGGTCCCAATGAGAGAAAAGAGCCTCCTCATGTACGACATTAAGCCGCCGCAGCGCCTTGAGCGCAAGCAGGGCATCACCTCAGCGCTAGGAGGACTTCGACTCATGAGAGAGGGTCTCGGCGAGGATCTGCCAATATCCATTCCAAAGGACAACTGGAGCAGGACCGAGCGGCGTGGCATGTCACACATCTCTCGCAAATTTGAGATGCAGAGCGCGCAGTCCCTCAAGATGTTCCTCTGCGACATTGTTGACATCCAGGAGCGATCACAGCACGAGATTGAGGTTGAAGTTCGCGGCACCGCTGTGACGGTGAGAACAACGACCCATGATCTCGGCGAGCCGACTGAGATCGATCGTGAGGTCGCAAGAGAGATCGACGCATGCCACAGCGAGATCGTGGGAGCCTACAAGTGAGCGACGACCTTTTGTTCATGAGCGATGACGTCCCAGAGGAGCTAGCGCGAGCGCTATCGAATGCGGCTGACTGGGCGGAGAGGACCCAGCCCGTAGAAGACAGCGTCAACGAGGGATGCGTGACGATCGCGTGCGACGTCATCAGGATGGAGAGGGCGCCCTCAGGCGTCCTTCTTCTTGAGGCCAAAGCCCAGAAAGAGGCCCTGTACGACGCGGTCAGCGACATTCAGAGCGCCAATGGACGGCCCATCAAGCTCAACGGATCACACACGACTGTGATCCTTCGCGAGAGGATCGTCAGCTACACTGTGGACGATTGCGTCATTCGGCTCGCAGCCGCGCCTATCTAAGAGGAGGCAAACAGCAATGAGCTACAACTTTGATAAGTTCATCGAGAGAATTGTGAGTGAGGAGCGAGTCAACTCAGGTGCTGTCGACTCCCAGAAGATGACTGAGGAGCAGCTTCGCCAGGTTGATCCCAACAGGCAGCGCATCATGGGCCGCGAGCACTGGATGAACCGCACGCGCGGAACGTGGGCCCGCAGATGAGGAGCCCTGCTCTACTCGGCGCGCTCGAGGGCATCCTCAGCGAGGCAGATAACGCGCAGATCCCCAACAGGACCGCGCAGATCAAGGCCGCACGTCCTGCCAGTCCCTCTCCCAAGCCCACTGTCGATCTAAAGTCAAAGGAGATCGCAGCTACGCCTGTCGAGGACGCCGACCAGTTTGACTTCAGCACTTTCGTCAGAAAGCTGAACACCCTTCGAGCTGGAAGGTCAATGAAGAAGCACCCAGAGCTTCGAGAGAAGCTCGACAAGTACTTCACAGACCTTGACGAGGGCGAGAGGGCTTCCCTTGTTACCTTTCTTGACGCGATTGGCAAAATAATCACGGCTGATGCGACACCTGAGCAGGTGCCGGACCCATCTGATCCTCCCGCAAGCGTTAAGATGTCGCGTGCGAAGGCGGAGGAGATAGTTCGTGAAGCAATCAGAAAGCACCTCGAGAAAAGGGCAGTCCGCTCCTAACCACATTCCAGAGACAGTGCAGGAGGCCGTCAGGCTGGTCGCGGTTTGCATGGGAGGATGGGACGATTGGGTCGACATCAAGATCCAGGTGATGAACAGCGTCAATCCCGACCAGCGCCGCCTCTTCTCGCGCAGAGACCAGAAGACGCGCGAGCAGGTGCCAAACGACTTTGATCGAGCTGTGATGCGCCTGTACGAGGACGTGTCCGGCGTGACTCCCGTCGTGCGAACTCTGCGTGAGCGCAGGGAGCTGCGGAGCGGAGTTGCAGACGACCGGGACGACTCGTAGAATACTTAGCAGCAAGGCGGAACGATGAAGTACACGATCGCGCGCGCGCTCCACGAGGACATCAGAGGGCGAGGATTTGGGAATCTTGGCCAGACGACCAAGTACGACCCCAGCAAGACGGGCGCGTTCAACACCGCTGAGTGGCTTGTGTCGGGTGTGTCGCTCGCTGCCAAGAAGGCCGCGTCCTACATCCTCACCAAGATCATCGAGAACTCTCCTGGGTCTGAGGCTGCACGAATCATCAAGGACGCCCGCGCCTTCGCAAAAGGGCGCGAGGTCGCTGCCGAGTCAATCCTCAGCACGGACGGCTTCTACAGCGTTTTCGAGGGTGTCTACAGTGGCTCAGCCATGGCTAAGAAGAGGAACTTGAGCAGGTGCCTTGGCCTCTTCAAGGTCAACAGCGCGAACGAGATCATTCAGCCGCCGACTCTCGACACGGACCCAGATCGTGCTCGTCTCAAGCAGGGATGCGATGAGCTCAGGGTAGCTGCTGCGATCAGCATCTACAGGGACATGGAGTACACGATCAGCTCCGTCTTCAACTCAGACCTTCGCCGCGCTATTGCCGACA
>JACCEE011196183.1_pt1 | contig 57328 bp, 44 predicted proteins | sample 7449931 | NCBI WGS metagenome assembly JACCEE01 (sample SAMN15323457, study PRJNA562643) | freshwater metagenome | isolation source: river surface water | place: USA:Blue River Watershed | collected 2017-08-19
AGAATTGTGTAAAGCACTGAAAAAGTGCTGCCTTGATGTTATAAACCTGCTTTATCGGCTGTTTTGGGGTCATTTAAAGTACTCCGATTTTTCAACCATCAATAAAATACATTTTCCTGACGGTAAATTATCGCTTGCCTAACCGACTTAAAATCATCTGCAAATGGCTATTTTTAACAAAACATTTTTTGAAAACCAGTTTTCGCACATACTCCCGTTATAGCCAAGTTAAATCGGTGGAGTTTTTTCGCAGTTCCGGGTTTGCTTTGGGTTATCGCAATGTTTGCAATAAGTTTGTTGTTTGTGGCATCAAAGCGTTATTCATGCGCTATTTTAGGTGCAATGGCAGCCCACTCTGCATTTAATTTAGGTATGATATATACGATATTCTATATGATGTGATTTTACAAAATATAACGTGATATTTAACATCTGTTATGGCGGTTGTTTGACACAATGAAAAAAATGTGTTACTTAATCGGCAGAAATATCAGACTACATGAACTCAACAAATGCACAACTTTCAGCCTTTTCCGACTCGAAGAGTCACTACGAAATTCTTGATGGATTGAGAGGAGTGGCTGCCGTAATGGTTGTCATCTTTCACTTGTTGGAGACCTTTACCGGTGGAAACCATCTTATTCAGATAATGAACCACGGCTATCTGGCTGTCGATTTCTTTTTTGTCCTTTCGGGATTTGTCATTGGCTATGCTTACGACGATCGCTGGGGCAAAATGACTCTGGGTGGTTTTTTTAAACGCCGTTTAATCAGGCTGCACCCAATGATTATTATGGGGATGATTATTGGCGCCATCGGTTTTTACTTTAGTGCATCGCCCATTGTTTTCCCCAAAATCAGTGGTACTCCGGTATGGGAAATGTTGCTTGTGATGTTTATCGGGTTCACCTTGTTGCCTGTGCCGCTTTCGATGGATATCAGGGGATGGACCGAGATGCACCCGTTAAACGGTCCGGCATGGTCGCTTTTCTTCGAATATATTGCCAATATTCTCTATGCGCTCTTTATCCGTAAGTTTTCAAATAAAGCGCTGGCAGTGTTGGTCTTTTTGTCGGGCTGTGCGCTGGTACATCTTGCGGTAACCAGTCCGAATGGCGATGTGATTGGCGGCTGGGCACTCGACCCCACCCAAATCAGGGTTGGACTTACCCGTCTCTTTTATCCGTTCTTTGCCGGATTGCTTTTGTCGCGTATGGTAAAGCCAGGGAAGATAAAAAATGCCTTTTTATGGTCGAGCCTGTTGATTATCGTTGTTCTTTCCATTCCGAGAATTGGCGGCAGCGAGAACCTATGGATGAATGGCCTCTACGATTCGCTGATGATAATCTTCATTTTCCCGTTGATTGTTTATATCGGAGCCAGCGGTAAGGTAACTGGTACCGTTGCATCGAAGGTGTCCCGCTTTCTGGGCGACATTTCCTATCCGATTTATATTATACATTACCCACTGATTTATATTTTCACTGCATGGGTGGTCGACAATAAGGTGCCTATGGCTGACGCATGGTTACAGGCGTTGGTAGTTCTGGTTTCATCGATAGCGATTGCTTACGGCAGTTTGAAACTTTATGATGTACCGGTACGAAAATGGCTGGCCAAAAAATTTCTGGCAACAAAAAGCTGATACAGGCAGAACATTAATAATATCGGAATGTAAATATAAACAAGCAGCGCGGGCAATTGTCTCATAGCGTATGGCAATGACAGACAGAATCCTAACCAACCTGTCGTAAAAATGAGATATAAAAAGAAGAGAAAAAAGAATAATAATTTTCTGAAGGCAGCCGGAGCTGCAATTGCCTTTGCCGTTGTGGCAGCGATCCTGATATCCTATTTTCAAACAAGCAGCTACCGGTATCGTTCTCTACGAAGCGAAAACCTCTCCCTATCGAGATCGGAATATCTGTTTGGAATAGACATTTCGCATTATCAGGGCACGATCGATTGGTCGGAAGTAAGCCTGTCGGGCCATCCGATTGAATTTGTATTTATCAGGGCCACGATGGGAAAGAACGGGAAAGATGCCCACTTCGCTTTGAATTGGGAGAAAGCAAAAGAGTATGGCTATCTGCGCGGGGCTTACCACTATTACCGGCCGAACGAGAACTCAACTGAACAGTTCAATAATTTTGCTTCAACGGCAGAACTGCAGACCGGCGATTTCCCACCCCTGCTCGATATTGAAAAAACAGGTATTTACGGCAAGGAAAACTTGCAAAAAGGAGTTTTAAACTGGTTAAAACTGGCCGAAAAGAGATATGGGATAAAACCGATAGTTTATACCGGAAGAGATTTTTACCATCAAAACCTGAAGGGCTACATCGACGATTACCAGCTGTGGATTGCCTCCTACGCCGACGATTATCAAATAGATTCCATCGACTGGAGTTTTCATCAGTTCACTGATAGGGTAATCATAAGAGGGATAAAAGAGAATGTTGACGGCAACAGGTTTAAGGGGAGTTTAATCGATTTAAATGAGATCTGTTTGACCGATTCGATGGTAGGCCAAACACCAATACAATAAGCCTCTTCGGCATCGAAAATTACATCCCGGTTAAATTTTAAAGAGATCCCAAACCTTAGCCCCCTTTTTTCGTATTTTCGTGCAGAGAAATCAACTAAGTTTTATTACATGATAAAATTACACACACAAAGTCTGGTTTTAATCGCACTGGTATTTGCCATCGGTGGCAAGGCCATTGCTCAGGAACAATATAAAGAAAAAAAACCTGCTACCGCTATCGAAATTTACCCAGGCGGGACTTTCTACAAAGTGGAACAATATGAGCAGGTAAAAAGCAAGAAAGCGCCCAAAAGTATAATCCTGCTTATTGGCGACGGAATGGGGCTCAGCCAGATTCATGCCGGGATGACAGCCAACGGAGGCAGTCTCTTTATTCAGAATTTTAAACAGATTGGTTTTTCAAAAACCTATTCAGCCGACAAATATGTGACCGATTCGGCTGCGGGCGGCACAGCCCTCTCGTCGGGGGTGAAAACCAATAATGGGGCCATTGGCGTAGATGCCAACGGGAAAGCGGTCCCCAGTATTCGTGAACTGGCCGAAAAGAGAGGTTTGAAAACGGGTCTGGTAAGTACTTCAGCTATCAACCATGCTACACCGGCATCGTTTATTGCCCACGAGGGTTCGCGTGGTAGCTACGAAGCCATATCAGCGCAATTTCTCCATTACAATATTGATGTATTTATTGGAGGGGGCATCAAATTCTTTGAGAAAAGAACAGACGGACGGAACCTTTCCGAGGAATTGCGCCAAAAAGGATATCAGGTACTTTACGACATCGACGAAATCAGCAAAGTACAATCAGGTAAACTGGCCGGGCTCACCGCTCAGGAGCACAATCCAGGGATGCCCGAAAGGGGCGAAATGTTGGTTCCGGCAACCGAAACAGCCATTAGGCTATTATCTCAAGGGAAAAAAGGTTTCTTTTTAATGGTAGAGGGTTCGCAAATCGACTTTCTGGCCCATGGTAATAATACGCCCGGTGTTGTAGGCGAGATGCTCGATTTTGACCGGGCTGTTGGTGCTGCACTGAAATTTGCTTCGGCCAATGGCGAAACGCTTGTAATTGTTACAGCCGACCATGAAACCGGAGGAATGACCGTAAATAATGGCAACTACACAACAGGTGAGGTTACAGCCAAATTTACCAGTACCGACCATACCGGTGTTATGGTTCCCGTTTTTGCTTATGGCCCGGGCGCAGAGCATTTTACAGGCATTATGGAAAATACTGAAATTGCCAACCGGATGATGAAATTGCTGGGGTTGAAATAGCTTTAAATTTATCAGACATACAGAATAACCGCAAAGCAGAAGGAGTCAGTCCAACTGTTTTGCGGTTATTTTTCTAGGCTTCAATTACAATTTTATCGCCAAATATTTCAATCACATCCCCGGGACGCAACTTGGCCCTTTTCCTTGATTCGGGCTGGCCATTTAACCGAACCTCGCCATCGTCGACCATCAATTTGGCCTGACCTCCCGATTCGGCAATCCGAATCAACTTCAATAATTTTATCAGTTCAATATATTCTGCTCCCTGAAGGCTAAACTTTTTCATGATGGGTTTTCATTATTCATTTCTGCTTTCACTTTTCCTGACAACGTGTCAAACACCAACGTGTACGAATGGTCAATCAACTCCAGGATCAACTGGTCTGGTAATCCGGCATTGAGCATCACGGTGTTCCAATGCTTTTTATTCATATGATAACCGGGTGTAATTGCGGGATAGTGTTCGCGCAAGTCGGCTGCCTTTTCGGGGTCACATTTCAGGTTGGCCGACGGCTCACCGTCGAGGCTGAGCAGGGCAAACATTTTACCTCCGACCTTAAGTACCAGCGTGGTTTCATCGAATGGAAATCCTTCAGTCACCCCGCTTTTAAGCAGGCAATAGGTTCTGAAAAGTTCAATATTCATGAAAGAAGGTGATTAAATTCTTAAAATTAACAGCCGATGAAGATAATAATTTTTATTCATAAGCCCTTTTTCGTAAATTGGGCGAGACTTTTTAGCTAATGTAAATCGGGGTAATGATTAACAAAATTTTACTCGCCGAGGATAACTTGATGAATTGCAAGTTGGTGCAGCTCGGCTTGAAACAATATGACGTAGATGTTGCTCACGACGGTCAGGAAGCAATCGATCTGTTTAGTACGACTCATTACGACGTCGTTTTAATGGACATTCAGATGCCCGTAAAAACTGGGATCGAGGCTACCTACGAGATTCGGGAACTGGAGAAACAGCAGGGACGGGCGCGTTGCATTATTCTGGGGATGACAGCCGACTGGATTCCGGCTGTTGAAGAACAATGCAAAACTGCCGGTATCGATGATTTTTTGCCAAAGCCCTTTCTTCCGTCGGAGGTCTCAGCCATTATTGAAGAGAAATACCGCAGGATAAACGAGACAAAAGCTGGCTAATTCAATTAATTAACCGGTGGAGTAAATGCGCCCGGGAAATGGGTCAGTTCATATTTCCCACTTTTTTCGAAAACGATCGATATCACATCGAACCGGGTTTCCAAATCTATTTCATGCTCAAGCAAATAAGCTTCGGCAGCCTCCACAAGATTCTTAATTTTACGACTGGACACGGCTTCATAAGGCTCTTCGTAATAGTCGCCTTCGCGCGATTTAACTTCTACAACAACAATCTCATCCCCCTTTCGGGCAATAATGTCAATTTCTTTATGATCGTAAAACCAATTGACTGCCAGAATCTGGTATCCCTCACCCCGAAGGAATTTGCGGGCAATCTCTTCCCCTTTCTTGCCAAGTTCGTCAGCTTTTGCCATAAAGCCAGCTAAATTGAAGTTCAGCGTATTCTTTGTCAACGGCCAGTTTGCACTCCCCTCCCATAATCAATGGCATATTGGGCAGTTCGTGGCCAGCCGGAAAGCCAAAAAGCAACGGGTAATGATAGTTTTCGACAGCCTCGCGTATAATTTCGTAACTATTCATCCCGTAAGGGGTTTCGCCATCTCTCATATCGGTAAAATGGCCTACCACCAATCCTGAAATCCGTTCAAGTACTTTTCCGGCTTTCAGGTTCATCATCATCCGGTCGATATGATAATGATATTCGCCGATATCTTCAATAAACAAAATCTTTCCTTCGGGATCGATATCGAGCGGCGTGCCGCGTAAACTTTGTATAATCGACAAATTTCCACCGAAGAGCTGTCCGGAAGTTACACCCACTCGGTTCAACGGATGACTCTTGACTGTAAAAAGAGGCAGTTCGCCTTTAAGCAACCCGATGGTACGAAGATAACTTTCAGTTGGTCCATCGTCGTCACCCATAAAAGCACTCATTCCGCCATGTATTGAAACAATATTATTGGCAACTGTCAAGGCATGAAAAACAGTAATGTCGCTAAAACCTATCAACCATTTCGGTTGATCAACAAAGTTGCTCCAATCAACCAACATCGACGTTCGCAAACAACCATATCCACCCCGCGAAAAGAATATAGCTTTAATTTCAGCATCGTTGAGCGCCCATTGCAAATCGGCAGCCCGTTCGCTGTCTGTTCCGGCAAAAATTGCGGAACGGTTGGCCGCATTTGGACCCAACACCGGCACGAAACCTGAGTCGCGCAAACGGACGACTGCAAGATCCAGCAAAGTTTGGTTGATTTTCCCTGCAGGCGAAACAATGGCAACGCGATCGCCATCTTTCAGAGGGGGGGGGCATTTTGGAGCCATAACCACAAATTTATTTCGACAATAAATTATCCATCACATACTTCTCAATAACAACAGGAAAGTGTTCATATTCCAGTTGATGAATCCTTGCCGCCAGGGTCCCGGGGGTATCGTCAGGCAAAACCGGGCATTTGGCCTGCAACAGGACTTCCCCTTTATCGTACTCTTCATCGATCAAGTGAATGGTAATTCCCGAAACTACCTCTTTTGCCGCAATCACTGCTTGATGGACATGGTCGCCGAACATCCCTTTTCCGCCGTAGGCAGGTAATAATGCAGGGTGAATATTGACTATTTTGAAGTTTTGTACCAATGTTTTGGGCACCAGCCAAAGAAAGCCGGCCAGCACAATTAAATCGATGTTTCGCCGCTTCAGTTCAGTCAGCAAAATGTTACTTTCTGTTAAATCGGCACGCGAGAAGGAATGAGCTTCAACACCCAAACGGGTTGATCTTTCGAGCACAAAAGCATCCTTTTTGTTGGACCAAACCGAATCAATTCTGATGAGTGGATGGGCATCGAAATAGCGGATGATATTTTCGGCATTTGAGCCTGATCCGGAAGCAAATATAGCTATATTCTTCATTAATAATTAGTTACATTGATTTAAAATTTGAATATTCGACTGATAAATTCCATGCCAGGCCATAAATGGACTATTTCGGCTCAAATCAAGTACAAAATTGGACAAATATTTGGAAGTTCAATTTCTTTCTTTGTTACTTTGCACACGCTAAAAAATTAGCAGTGTGTAAAATTAATAATTGTATTAACGTTAAATTTAAAAATTATGTCAGACATTTCGGCTAAAGTAAAAGCGATCATTGTTGACAAACTAGGTGTTGACGAAAGCGAAGTTACCAACGAAGCATCATTCACCAACGACCTTGGTGCAGATTCACTCGACACTGTAGAATTGATCATGGAGTTCGAAAAAGAATTCAACATTGCTATTCCAGACGATCAAGCTGAAAAAATCGGCACTGTAGGCGACGCTATCAACTACATTACTGAAAACGCGAAGTAATTTATCCAGTTTAAGAATAAAGGTCTTAAAAAATACTCATGGAATTAAAACGAGTTGTTGTAACCGGATTAGGCACAATCAACCCACTCGGTAAAAACGTTGAGGAATTCTGGGAAGGCCTAAGCAATGGGGTTAGCGGTGCCGGCCCCATTACTCGTTTTGATGCCTCTGGTTTCAAGACGCAGTTTGCCTGTGAAATCAAAGATTTCGACCCGAATAACTATTTTGACAGGAAGGAAGTTCGCAAACACGACATGTATGCGCTTTTTGCCTATATCGCAGCCGGCCAAGCCATCAAAGATTCAGGTCTCGATCTGGAGAAAATTGACAAGGACGAAGTTGGTGTGATTTGGGGAGCCGGCATTGGCGGTTTGGATACTTTCTACCAAGAAGTTACCGAGTTCAATTCTTCGCCGCAAAATCCTCGCTTCTCGCCGTTTTTCATCCCCAAGATGATTGCCAACATGGCCAGCGGGAACATTGCCCTTCAGTATGGTTTCAGAGGACCAACCATCACGACTGTAACAGCCTGTGCATCGGCAACCCATGCACTGATTGATGCGGCAACCTACATCAGGCTTGGTACAGCCAAGATTGTTGTAGCAGGTGGTTCAGAATCGGCCATCAACGCGGCAGGAGTTGGAGGTTTCAATGCCATGAAAGCATTGTCGACCCGCAACGACGACCCCAAAACAGCATCGAGGCCTTTTGATAAGGATCGTGATGGATTTGTAATGGGCGAAGGCGGTGGTGCATTGATTCTTGAAGAATATGAGCATGCGGTAAGTCGCGGTGCTAAAATCTATGCCGAACTGGTAGGAGTCGGTATGTCAACCGATGCTTACCACATGACGGCACCGGATCCGGAAGGCGGCGGCGCAGCTTTAGTGATGCAGCGGGCCATCAAGGATGCCGGGATACAGCCTTCAGATATCGATTACATTAACGTACACGGCACTTCTACAGGGCTGGGCGATATCGCTGAACCAAAAGCAATTAAAAAAGTATTCGGAGAACACATCTATAAAGTAGCCATCAGTTCAACCAAATCGATGACCGGTCACCTTTTAGGAGCAGCCGGAGCCATTGAATCGATTGCGTCTATTTTAGCGATGAATAACGGAATTGTTCCCCCAACCATCAATCAGTTTGAACTTGATCCGGAAATCGACCCCAATATCGATTTCACTTTCAACAAAGCCAAGAAACGCGAAATGAACTACGTTCTTAGCAACACATTCGGATTTGGCGGGCATAACGGAACGGTAATCTTCAAAAAACTGTCATAGCAAAGTGATAAGAAATTTGAGGTATCAAATAAAACTCTTTTCTTCCCCAAGAAAGGAGTTTTATTCATTTATCAAAAGTTTGACGGGGTTTAGCCCGCTTAAATTCAAACTTTACGACACGGCATTCATTCATAAATCGGCTTCGACAGTCGACGGGATGGGCAATGTGGTTAACAATGAGCGGCTCGAATTTTTGGGCGATGCCGTATTGGGCACAGTTGTTGCCGATTACCTATACAATCGTTTCCCGGGAAAGGACGAAGGCTTTATGACCCAACTGCGTTCGCGCATTGTCAACCGCAGTTTTATGACCCAACTGACCTTCCGCATGGGGCTTCACCGGTATGTCGAGTCGAATACCAACTCGGTAAACGAAACCAGCCATATCTATGGCGATGTTCTTGAAGCCTTTATCGGCGCCATCTATCTCGACAGTGGCTATTATCAGGCCAAACAATTTATTACCAAAAAAATATTTGCCCAATATGTCAACATCGACGAATTGGTAATGAGCGATACCAACTATAAAAGCCAGTTGATTGAGTGGGGACAAAAAAACAAGAAAAGCGTTGAGTTTAATACTGCAGCCCATACTGAAGCAGGCGACGGGAAAGCTCCCTTTTTCTCAGCAGTGATTATCGAAGGCGAAACAATGGGATCAGGCGAAGGTTTCTCCAAAAAGGAGGCCCAGCAAAACGCGTCGAAAGAGGCACTCGAAAAAATTCCTTTGCAGGAGTAATTGGCCGGGAAACTATCTGTAGCCAGCCAATCATAACCGATTTTTGAAACATTGCGCTGTTAAATATTGTTAAGAATTGGACGTGTAACAGTTTATATAATATATATTTGCGTCTATGAGCAGAAGAATGATTTATTATCTGGCAACGGTTATGGCCATTGCAGTAGCCGCAATGGTTTGGGTTCAGTTAATGACCATGCGCAAAACATCGCTGCTCCACGATCGCAACTTTAGTATCTCAGTGAACCGCGCACTGAACGACATAAGCGACTGGATTGACTATCAGGAAATTGAGCTTTTCTATAAATACGATGCCGAACACAGCGCCGTTGATGCCAATTCGGCTAGCGATTGGAACATCTACCCCAATTCCGATCCCAGCGAACCATTAAACAGATTGGGGCAAACCGGAGAGATTTACATTTCGTACAACTCATACACCCAGCAAAGTAGCGACAACTACCGTGATTTTGGACATTCGCAAACGGCAACCCAAATTCAAATACAAAGTATGCAAAGTGCATACGACCGTCGCAATGCCGAACATGCGCGCCAGTTACGCTATCAGGCATTTATGCTTGAACGATCGGAAATGCCGATAACCGAAAGAATCCCACCCTTATCGTTAGAATTGCTGCTGCATCAGCTTGATATCGAACTGAAAAGCAAGGATGTGATGCTCGATTACAAATTTTCTATTCAGTCGCAAGTCGACCATCAGTCAGTTTATGTCATGGGAGACCCTGACTATAAACCTGATAAAAAAACGCGCGAATATAAGCGATTGATATTTTCTGACGAGAATCAGCCCAAACCAAATTTTCTTTGTATCTATTTTCCGGAGCAAAGGAGCGAAATGCTTAAAGCTACTGCCTATCTTGTCTTTCCGTCTGTTTTTCTTACCATAATCATTATCAGCATATTTGTGGTAACGCTGCAAATTATTTTACGTCAGAAAAAATTGTCGCAAATCAAAAACGACTTTATCAACAACATGACCCACGAGTTGAAAACCCCAATATCAACAATTTCTCTGGCCTCGCAGATGTTGAAGGACAACTCGGTTGCCCGGACAGCCTCTACGGTTGACCATATTTCAGGAGTTATTCTGGAAGAGAGTAAACGCCTCAGCAACCAGGTTGAGAAAGTGCTCCAGATGGCTGTTTTCAACGAAGGGCGCCTGAAACTTAAATTTTCTCAGATAGACATCAATCAACTGGTATCCAATGTTGCAGCCAATTTTGAAATCCGGGTAACAACGGCCGGTGGAGAATTGCACACGCAATTATTGGCAGAAAATTCGTATATTAAGGGAGACGAAGTTCACATCACCAATGTGGTGTTCAATCTGCTCGACAATGCGTTGAAATATAGCAAAGAGAAGCCGATGATTGAATTAATGACCGAAAACAAAAACAATTGGGTGGTCATACAGGTTAAAGATAATGGGATTGGTATACCGAAAGAACATCAGTCGCAGATTTTCGAGCGGTTCTATCGTGTTCCGACCGGAAATGTCCATAATGTGAAAGGCTTCGGGCTGGGACTTTCATACGTCAAGCGAATTGTCGAGGTTCATTATGGAAAAATTAAAGTTGAAAGTACTGTAGGGAAAGGGACGCGCTTTCGCATCTATTTCCCTGTAAAAAATAGTCAATAATTATGGAAAAGAACATTAAAGTTATTCTTGCCGAAGACGACGAAAACCTGGGTCTACTTCTCCGCGAATACCTCATTGCCAAAGGTTACGATACGGATCTCTATCCCGATGGCGAAGCTGCCTACAAAGGGTTTCAAAAAAACCAGTACGATCTCTGCATTTTCGATGTGATGATGCCGAAGAAAGATGGTTTTACCCTTGCCAAAGAAATTAGGCTGGTGAATACCGAAATTCCTATCATCTTTCTGACTGCGAAGAACATGAAAGACGATGTAATTGAAGGCTTTAAACTTGGCGGCGATGATTATATGACCAAGCCGTTCAGCATGGAAGAGCTTATTTTCAGAATTGAAGCCATTTTACGCCGTATCGGAGGCGAAAGCGACCTTACCCAATCTGCTTTTAAATTGGGTAAATTTACCTTCGATGCCCGCAAGCAAACCTTGTCGGATGCCACCGACAGTACCAAACTGACAACCAAAGAGTCTGAACTGCTTCGGTTGCTGTGCGTCAATGCCAACAAAGTTCTGGAACGCAACTTCGCTTTAAAAACCATCTGGGTCGACGATAACTATTTCAATGCCCGAAGCATGGATGTTTATATCACCAAGTTACGCAAACACTTGAAAGACGAAGAAGGCATCGAAATTATCAATGTACACGGGAAAGGCTACAAACTGATTATGTAGCATCCTGATTATGCAGATAAAAAAAACCTCCTGAACCATTTTGTTCAGGAGGTTTTTTTGTTGATTATATTTTTCGCAACGCGCTTTAATCGAGTTTGAGTACAGCAAGAAACGCCTTCTGTGGCACCTCAACATTCCCCACCTGTTTCATTCGCTTTTTGCCTTTTTTCTGTTTCTCAAGCAATTTGCGTTTACGCGAAATATCGCCACCATAACACTTGGCTGTTACATCTTTACGGACAGCTTTCACCGTTTCGCGGGCAATAATTTTGGCCCCGATAGCAGCCTGAATAGCCACATCGTATTGTTGACGAGGGATCAATTCTTTTAACTTTTCGCACATCCTGCGGCCAAAGTTATAGGCATTATCAGCATGTATCAACGTTGAAAGGGCATCAACCGGTTCGCTGTTGAGCAAAATATCGAGTTTGACCAGTTTAGCCGGTCGGTAACCAGTCATGTGATAATCAAACGAAGCGTAACCTTTGGAAATACTTTTCAACTTATCGTAAAAATCGAAAACAATTTCGCCCAATGGAAGATCGAAAGCCAGTTCGGCACGATCAGCTGTCAGGTAATCCTGTTTTTTCAATATTCCCCGCTTATCGAGACAGAGCGTCATAATAGCACCAATAAACTCCGAACGGGTAATAATCTGCGCTTTGATATAGGGCTCTTCAATCAGTTCAATCAATGTCGATTCGGGCATTCCCGATGGATTGTATACCTCGAGGGTTTCGTCGCCTTTGGTATGGACCAAATACGAAACATTGGGTACGGTAGTAATTACATTCATGTCAAACTCACGATCGAGCCTCTCCTGAATGATTTCCATATGCAACAGACCAAGAAATCCGCACCGAAAACCAAAGCCCAACGCTGCTGACGATTCGGGCACATAAGTCAGTGAAGCGTCGTTCAATTGCAACTTCTCCATGGCTGCACGCAAATCTTCGTAGTCCTCGCTGTCGATTGGATAAACTCCGGCGAAAACCATTGGCTTTACCTCTTCGAAACCAGAAATAGCATCTTCGCAAGGTTGTTTGACATGGGTTATAGTATCGCCCACTTTGATTTCCTTGGCGGTTTTAATACCCAACATAATATAGCCTACATCACCGGCACTCAGGTATTCACGCGGATCGTAGCCCATTTTTAACACGCCAACCTCATCGACATAATATTGACGTTCGGTAGCCATGAACTTCACCAAATCGCCCTTGCGAACGGTTCCGTTTGCTATTTTGATATAGGCAATCACTCCGCGGAAGGAATTAAAAACCGAATCGAAAGTGAGGGCCTGTAACGAAGCTTCTGCATCGCCCTTTGGGGCAGGAATATCGCTGATAATTCGGTCGAGAATTACATCAATACCTTCTCCTGTCTTACCTGATGCCCGGATAATGGTCTCGCGTTTGCAGCCAATCAATTCGATTATCTGATCCTCTACAATTTCGGGCATTGCGTTGGGAAGATCCATCTTATTTAGTACCGGAATGATTTCCAAATCGTGTTCGATAGCCAAATAAAGATTTGAGATAGTCTGAGCCTGAATTCCCTGAGTTGAATCAATAATCAACAACGCCCCTTCGCATGCGGCAATCGAACGCGAAACTTCATACGAGAAGTCGACGTGCCCGGGGGTATCAATAAGATTCAGCAAATATTTCTCTCCATGATGAATATATTCCATCTGAATGGCGTGGCTCTTAATGGTAATGCCCCGCTCTTTTTCCAGATCCATATTGTCAAGCACCTGGGCTTGCATATCGCGCTCGTTGATCGTTTGTGTAACTTCCAGCAAACGGTCGGCCAACGTACTCTTTCCGTGGTCAATATGGGCTATGATACAAAAGTTCCTGGTGTGCTTCATTGAATGATTCTCTGTAAACTTGACAATTAACGATTCTTATTTTGCGCAAAGATACTTAAAATATTTAAGGCTTCGACGGGGCCAACGAAGAGTGAGAATCACCATAGTAAGGCCTGTCAGCCAATCAAAATAAATCTGCATAAATCGACTTTTGCTTTTAATAATGCTATTTTTGTCGGTTAATGATCAAGTTATATCATGATAGAAGATTCAAAAAAGCTGACAATCATTATTCCTGTTTATAATGAAGCGGAAAATTTGCCCCGCGTTGGGAAAACGATGACCGACTATCTGTTACGGTCGAATACTAAAGCTAAAGTACTGTTTGTTAATGATGGCTCGACAGACAAAAGTGCATCGTTGATTGAAGAGATTTGCAGTAACAATGCCCATTTTGGATTTGTCCATTTCAGTAAAAACTGCGGACTGAGTGCAGCCATCAAAGCAGGTTTTGACCTGTCGGATACTGAGTTTACCGGATATATCGATGCCGACCTGCAGACTTCGCCCGATGATTTCGATCTTCTAATGCAATATACTTCAGATTACGAATTGGTTACTGGCATTCGTGCCAAACGAAAAGATTCCATCGTTAAAAAACTGTCTTCGAAAATTGCCAATTCAATCAGGCGCTCCATTACCCACGACGGCGTTTCGGACACCGGATGCCCGCTGAAAATCATTCGTACATCAGTGGCCCGTAAGATCCCATTTTTCAAGGGGATGCACCGTTTTATAGCGGCATTGGTGCAACTCGAAGGGGGTAAAGTGAAAGAGGTCCCGGTGAGCCATTTCCCACGCATTGCCGGTCAATCAAAATATCACCTGTGGAACCGGCTTGTAGGCCCAACAGTAGACTTGATGGCTTACCGCTGGATTAGAAACCGTTATATCCGTTACGAAATATCGAAAAGAGGATGAAACAGGATACTTTACTGATTTTCGGTGTCGGAATATTGGCCCAGGTACTGTTTGCCGCCCGAATGCTCGTACAATGGTTTCAGTCGGAAAAAGCAGGAAAACCACTTTCCCCTGTTCTTTTTTGGCAACTGAGCCTGTTTGGAGCCATCCTTTTCTTTATCTACGGGGTTTTACGCCACGACTTTGCCATCGTTCTCGGCCAATTATTGGTCTATTTCATTTATATTCGCAACCTACACCTTAAAGATCAGTGGAGTAAAATCGGCCCGCTTTTTCAATGGCTGGTTTACCTGATTCCGATTGCCTCGCTGATTTTTCTTTTTTCGGGCGCTCCAGGCAATATTTTTGACCTCCTAGGAAATGACGACATTTCACTTTCGCTAAAAATATGGGGAGTTACAGGGCAGCTTATATTTACCTTCCGGTTTGTTATTCAATGGATTGAATCAGAAAAAAGGAAAGAGTCAATACTGAGTAAATCGTTCTGGATAGTTAGTCTTCTTGGATCGACAATGTTGATTATTTACGCCATTTTCAGGCTCGACCCAATCCTTTTTCTGGGACAGGCAGGAGGGACTATTTTCTACTTCAGAAACCTCGTGTTAGGTAAGCGGGCCAAGCTACAGGAACAAGAAATCGAATAATTATCAACCCATTAACTTTCGGCATGACAAGTTTAAAGAAAGAGTGGATTTGGCTCATCGCGTTGATAGTGATATCATTTTTTGCCAACAGCGGTGTGATAGAAGTCAACCTGATGGAATCGCGCAACCTCACTACAGCCCGCGAAATGTTACAAAAGGGTAACTGGTTAGAACCCACCATGAATGGTGAACTAAGGTTCGAAAAACCACCTCTCCCCACCTGGCTGGCTGCAACTTCGATGGCTGTTTTCGGACAGGACAACCGCTTTTTTCTGCGAATGCCGGCTGGAATTGCCGCCGCATTGCTGATTTTCTTTCTCTTTAAACTTGTCAAAGAGTTGACTGACGATAAAAAAATACCCTTTTGGGCTGCCGGAACAGCTGCCACCTCTTTCTATGTTTTTTTCATGGCCCGCGATATCTGCTGGGATATCTTTTGCCACAGCTTTATGCTTGGGGCAATATGGCAACTCCACCGTGGGTTACACAATAGGCTAAGCAACAACCTCAATTTTATCTATTCTGCAATTTTGATGGTCCTTTCGTTTCTCAGCAAAGGGCCTGTCTCATTTTTTGCACTCTTGCTCCCCTACCTCATTGCATCGCTTATTGCTTACGGTCCGGCACCATTCAAACAGAAACTGAAACCGCTTTCGTCAATGGTGATTATTGTCATTGTATTCAGCTCAATATGGCCACTTTATATCTATTTTATACATCCCGACTATTCGGTATATGTTGCTCAAAAAGAGTCAGCGGCCTGGATAAGCCGAAATACAAAACCATTTTATCATTACTGGAGTTTTACCGCCCAGTCGGGTATATGGATAATTTTGGCTACTGCTGCATTGGTATTCCCCTACGCTGCCAAACGTGTTAATCGTTTTGGGAATTATCGCTTTATGGCCACATGGGTGTGGGCATCAGTCATTTTGCTTTCGCTTTTCCCGGAAAAGAAGGAAAGATATCTACTGCCGGTTTTGCTCCCGTTGGCTATACTTACTGCCTATTACCTCCACTATCTCATTGCTTCATTTGCCAACAACAACCATACTCGGAGCGATACGATCATTCTCAGAATTAATAGTTGGATCAGTGGTCTGGCTGCCTTGATTCTGCCGATAGCTGTTTTTTGGATGATTCGAAAAAATGGTTTTTCACCCGGAGTTATCATTACCGCAGTCAGCTTTATCGGATTCTGGGGGATAGCCTATTATCTTCTCAAGAGTGGAGTAAAGAAAAATCCGGAATCGCTTTGGCGCGGAATGACTGCCTTAGTAGCACTCACCTGTCTGCTGGTGTTTTATCAGATACCACAAATTGTACAGAAGAATCCCAACTTCAGGCCCTATTACGAGTTGCGCCAGAAACCCGAATTGGAACAAGTTCCCTTCTTTGGTAACTTTAGCTGGGACGGAAAACATCTTGAAATGGTATGGGCAAGCGGGCGCGAGATAAAACAATGGGATCCAATTGCAAACCCGGCTCTACCTGTAAACGCCCCGCTGGTGTTGATATCGAAGGCTCCGGCCGATTCGATTTTAAGCCCTGAAATTCTGCATAACTACACAATCGAAAATATTGGGCTTTTCGATGCCAATTTGCAAAAACGCTGGGGCGGTAGCGTCCTTCGTAACCATGTCACATTAATCAAACCCAAAAATTGATTGGAATGGATAAAATTTTAGTAACCGGATGCGCCGGATTCATTGGTTCGCACCTTTGTCGGTCACTTCTTGCCAAAGGAAATATGGTTTATGGTATCGACAACTTCGATCCGTTTTACCCACGTGCAACAAAAGAGCGCAACCTTTCGGCCTTTATCGATCATCCCCGGTTTAACTTTACGGAGTTCGATTTGGCTGATAAAGAGGCCCTGTTTAATTGGGCTGGTGCAAAAGAGGTTACGATGATAGTCCATCTGGCCGGCAAGGCAGGAGTTCGTCCATCGATTGACGATCCCGCAGGATATTTCAAGGCCAATATTGTTGCCACACAAAATATTCTTGACTTGATGCGCACCTTTGGCATTAAAAAAATGGCATTTGCATCATCATCATCGGTTTACGGCAACAGCGAAACCGTTCCGTTCAGCGAAGATGCCGATGTATCGAAACCGGTTTCGCCCTATGCATTTACCAAAAAGGCTTGCGAGTTAATTAACTTTACCTATCACCATCTTTATCAACTCGATATTATCAATCTCCGGTTTTTCACCGTTTACGGTCCCGGGCAGCGTCCCGATCTGGCCATTCATAAATTTGCGCGATTAATCAGCAACGGTAAAGAAATTCCGATGTTTGGTGACGGTTCAACCGCCCGTGATTACACTTTTGTTGAAGATACCGTTGCCGGAATTGAAAGTGCTGTCGCCTATCTTTTCAGCAACGAAAATGTGTATGAGATAATCAATCTGGGAAATAATCAGCCGGTTTCGCTGAAAGATATGATTGCGGCCATTAGCGACGCGATGGGAAAGAAACCTGAAATCGAACAGTTGCCCATGCAGCCTGGCGATGTCAATATCACTTTTGCCGATATTTCGAAAGCCAAATCGATGTTGGGCTACCAACCGTTAACGCCATTCAGCGAGGGAGTCAGGAAATTTGCCGAATGGTTTAAACTACAGGCATAAACAAAAAAGCTTCCGAATCCGGAAGCTTTTTTTGTTTTAGTCGGCCATCAACCAGTAACTGTTGCCAGGCTCGGCCTGACGAAGACTGTCCAACGCAGCCAAAGCATCATTGCGATTGGCATACGACTGTATGGTTACTCTCAGCAAACCGTTTTTTAATGTTTCAACCTCAGGCTGAAAGCCTTTCGAGGTCATGGCACTTACCATCCTGTCGGCATTTTCGCTATTGCGGAAACAACCACCGATAATGTGATATTTTGCTTTGGATGCTACCGGAGTCGGAACAGGATTCACAACTTCTTCAATTGCATCAGGTTTTACTTCGACAAGTGCCGTTTGCGGTTCCTTTTCGGCTTCGATCTGTTTATTACTTTCGTCAATCAGATGGGTATCAGGCTCATTGACAACTGTCTTTGGTGAATCGGCCAACGGCAACGATGTCGTCGACGATACCTGATGATTTTTAAGAAATCCGTCATTCCATATCGTCGTCGATAACGGAATGAAAGCCAGCGCCGCAAGTATCGGGATAGCAATCAATACTCTTTTCATTGTCCGCGAACTGAAAACCGGACGGACAGCCTCCTTGTCGCGGAAAACAGTTTTTGGGACGATTGTTTCGTGATGTTTCAGTTCCGGGAAATGGAAAGACTCCATTCCATAAGCATCGAGCAACAGGTTTTCGGTTAAAGCCGGTTCAAATATCAGTTTTTCATTTTTATCATACGAAAGTGTACCAACCCGTGGAAAATCGATGATTTCGCCATTTTCGAGTTTCGACCAGGCTTCATCAGTAAACTCCGAAATCATTTTACGCGCTTCGAGATAGCCGACACCTTCAGTCTCGGAAATGTGATTGACCAGCAAACCGTCATTTTTATTCAGTTTACTGCTGAAAATAACCTCCTTTTTGGGTGGAAGAAATTTGTTTCCGGCCAAATCCATTTCAGCAGATCGGTAATTGGCAATAAAACCACCTAAATCGGGAATTATCACACAATCATAGAGTCGCAACAAATCAACCAGCGCAGAAGAAATTTCCATAAGCGTGTATTTTTCAGGTTACCAAAAATAAGGATTTTAATGACCGAAACAAGGTTGATTGTTGAAAAAAGAGCTAAAAAATGAGGCGATTGTCGATAACGGTGACAAATTATTCGGGTCATGATTATGAGAATTAGGCTCATAAATCGTACTTTTGGCCTTCCCGAAAACAGATAACCCGATTTACAATGAAAAAATTAATCCTGGTAACCGGCGGAACCGGCTATATTGGTTCGCACACAGTAGTTGAATTGCAAAATGCAGGTTTCGAAGTTGTTATTATCGACGATCTGTCGAACTCGACAGCAGATGTAGTCGACAATATCGAAAAAATATCAGGCATCCGGCCCGCTTTCGAACAGTTCAACCTTCAAAATGAACAAGCACTTGAACAATTCTGGATGAAGTATCCCGGAATTGAAGCTATAATCCATTTCGCGGCAAGCAAGGCTGTTGGCGAATCGGTTGAACTTCCACTGCTTTACTATCGCAATAATCTGGTATCGCTAATGAACCTGTTAAGCGGGATGGCCGAACATCAGATTAATAATTTAGTATTCTCCTCATCCTGTACGGTCTATGGCCAACCAGACCAGCTACCGGTAACAGAAAATACACCGCGCAAAGAAGCCGAATCGCCTTATGGCAATACAAAAGCGATTAGCGAAGATATTATCCGCGATTTCGTGAAGGCCAATTCCGGCAAAAACGCCATCGCGCTGCGTTATTTCAACCCAATAGGTGCTCACCCCAGCGCATTGATTGGCGAATTGCCCCGTGGTGTTCCAAACAATCTGGTACCCTATATCACCCAAACGGCGGCAGGGCTTCGCGAACAGTTGAGCGTTTTTGGCAACGACTACGACACTCCCGATGGAAGTTGTCTGCGCGATTTCATCAATGTGGTCGACTTGGCCAAAGCACACGTAGTCGCCATTAAACGTTTACTTGACCATAAAAGCCAAAGTGGTTACGAATTTTTCAATGTAGGCACAGGGAATGGGGTGTCAGTCCTCGAATTGATCCATACTTTCGAGAACGCAAACCATGTAAAACTCAATTATAAAATTGTTGGGCGACGGGCCGGCGACATTGCCAAAATCTATGCCGACACAACTAAAGCAAATAACGAATTGGGTTGGAGAGCTGAAGCGTCGTTAGACGAAACGTTAAAATCGGCCTGGGAGTGGGAGAAAAAAATTAGAGGTATTTAAACTATTTATCAGGTTTTAAAACTTAAAAGCTATCCACAGGAGCGGATGGCTTTTTTTGCTTCAGGTTATTCGCAACAAAACCCGGCCTTAGCCGGGTATTTTTCATTGAAGGGTTTTCTTCTTTTTACCTGATGGCCAGTTGAGCAGTAGTTAAACCCCAGGCACTGCTATTCATCCAGCTTTCAATTTGCAGTGGTTCATCTTTCTCGGCCAGTTCAACCTGATTGGGCAGACAATTGACCGAACCCATCCAGTAGTAGTTACAGTCCATCCATTTTTCGATAGTCAGCGGAGATTCGAAGCTGACAACTTCTTCAGCGTTATCGACACCCCAAAACTGGTTGGTTTCCATCCACTGCTCAACGGCAAGAGCCGATTCCGATTCCGTCAACTCTGTATTTTCACCACTCCAAAGAATGTCGTTGGTCATCCATTGTTCAATAGCCATAGCTGGCTCAGCTTCTGCTATTTCGGTTGAAGATGAACTCCAAAAATTATCATTGGTCATCCAAGGCTCGATGGCAAGAGCTGATTCCGTTTCTTTGGTCTCGAGTTCGTTGGCACCCCAGAACTGGTTGCTTTCCATCCACTCTTCAACGGCCAGCTCCGCATCTTTTTCGGCTTCAAGGTAGGCGTTGGCAACTGTACGCAGCGATTCACCGGCTGTATTGAGGACATAAGCTGCGGGTTTCATCACCATGGCCAAAGCCGCGGGTTCTTGAGCATTTGCATTTGATACGGGAGCCAAAGTCATAGCTGCTACAGCAAGTAAGGCTGTCATTTTTGTTCTCAGGTTAAAATTCTGTGTTTTCATCTTTATTTGTTTTTAAATTGTTTTCTATTGTTCGACGTCATTCCAATAACAGCAATCGTGCCAAAAATTATATATATCACGTTTACAGATACTTAAACACAAAGCATACCAAAATATACCCTCTACTCGTGTACATTTTCAATCACACCACTGTACATTATCGTACACTCCAGATAGAAAAATCCACGAACACTTCATATCCATTTAATTATCAACAAATAATGTATATCAAATAAATATACGATGCCTCTATTCAAGCCAAAGGAGATACACAACCGAACAGTGAATGACAAGAATTATTCAATTTTCAGCAGATTTTAGCTAATTTCAACCTCAGCCAAACGAGTGTCTATGTTATAACGAACTGAAAAAAACAGAGCATTTAAAAACGCATCATAAGCCATTTAACTCACTAAACAAAAATTATTTATGAAAAATTTAACGTTGATTACCTTACTGCTCTTTTTATTTACATCCAGCAGTATTATTGCACAGGAAGCCGCTTCGAAAGCGTATATGGAGAACTGGAAACAGGTAATGGATCGCACGCAATGGTGGCGCGAAGCTCGTTTCGGTATGTTTATTCACTTTGGGGCCTACGCCGTCCCAGCCCGTGGCGAGTGGGTCAAATCGAATGAGCGCATCACCACCGAAGCATATCAGAAATATATCGACACCTTTAATCCGATCGATTTCGATGCGAAAGCCTGGGCTAGAACAGCCAAAGCTGCCGGCATGAAATATGCTGTGCTTACCGCCAAACATCACGATGGATATTGTCTTTTCGATAGCCAATTAACCGATTACAAATTAAGCAGTCGCTTTGCAGGGCGCGATCTGGTCCGCGAATTTTTGGAGGCTTTTCGGGTCGAAGGCATCAAAGTCGGATTGTATTACTCGATTATAGACTGGCATCATCCCGATTACCCAAATGTGGGAAACCATCCTCAGCGCGATGATCAAGAATATGCCAAACAAAAATTTAACTGGGATAACTATCTGAAATACATGCACGGGCAAGTTGATGAATTGACCACAAAATATGGAAAACTGGATATTATGTGGTTCGATTATTCGTTCGACGATTACAGCGGCGACAAATGGAAAGCCAAAGAATTGGTTGCCATGGTTCGCAAAAACCAACCCGGTATAATCCTCGACAACCGTTTGGAAACCCACGAAGGAAGCTCTTCAAAACGAAGACAATTGTCGACTTTAGGCGATTTTGAAACGCCTGAACAAGGCATTCCCGATGTGGCATTAACCGACCAGTTCGGCAATCCCATCCCGTGGGAAACCTGTCTGACCCTGAACGGCGTATGGGGCTACAACGAGTTTGACGACAACTGGAAATCGCCTGAATTGATTGTACACTGTTTGGTAAACTGTGTCAGCAAAAATGGCAATTTGTTGCTCAACGTGGGGCCCGACGCACGCGGCAAGATTCCGCAACCTTGCATCGATATCCTTTCGGAAGTCGGAAAATGGATGGCGCTGAACAGCGAGAGCATTTACGGTTGCGGCGCTTCGGCGCTGGCAAAACCCGATTGGGGACGCTATACCCAAAAAGGGAATACCATTTATGCGCACTGGCTTTATCCCAATTTTGGCTATCTGAATACACGCGGAGTGGATGCCGAAATAGTGGATAATATACGGATGCATTATTCCGGGGCCGAACTCTCCTACCAAAAAACATGGTGGGGCAACACTGGCGAAGGCAACCTCTTCATCAATGTTGGAAGCCGACCGGAACAGCCGGTAAAATACGATACCGTGATTAAGATTCAGCTTAAATAAACGGTTAAGCCTGCTTTTCGCACACTATTAATGCTGCTTTGGCCACACTAGGGCCTTAGCAGCATTATTTTTTTATTAAAAATACAAATGAAGTACATTTTTCATACATAACTCTTTTTTAGACATATAAAACTTCTATATTTGCATAGAACTACCCAGAAGCTACTGCAGTGAGACACAAAAATAACATTGTCATCGACGAAACCCTTTCCACTCCAAAATACCGACAGATAGTCAATGAAATATGTCGTAGCATCAATTCAGGGGACTTAAAGAAAGGTGACAAAATCGCGTCGCTGAATCAACTCTGCAGCCAGTACCATCTCTCGCAGGACACCGTTTTAATGGCATATAACGAATTAAAATCGCGGGGAATTATTACATCGCAGGTGGGAAAGGGTTATTTTGTCCAAAGTGAAGTTACCAACCATAAGCATAAAATTCTGCTCCTTTTCGATCGCTTAACTGCGTATAAAGAGGAGCTTTACGACGCATTCAAGTTGGCATTGGGCAATCAGGCAAGCGAACAAATTTTTTTCCATCACAACAATTTAAAAATGTTCCAGACCATTCTGGAAGGCTCAATCACCGAATATTCTCACTTTATTATTATGCCAATTTTTGGAATCGAAGCACAAACAATTATTGGGAAGCTTCCGGCAGGTAAAGTTTTCATCCTCGATCAGGGACGAAAAGATTATCATTTACGCTATCCTTATGTTTGTCAGGATTTTGAAAGAGATATTTACCGAGTCCTGAAACAAAACCGCGACTTGACAGGAAAATACCAACGATTAGTTTTGGTCGTCAGGCAGCAGCGCGCTCACTTCAAAGAGATTATCACCGGATTTCGCGATTACTGCAAACAACATCCTGCCCCTTTCGAAATTGTAAGCGACATTCAGCAGTTCGACATCCGTCCTTTCGATGGCTTCATTGTGGTTGATGACCGTGATCTGGATTATCTGGTACGATATGCACAAAACAACAATTTTAATTTAGGGGAACGGATCGGCATAATTTCGTACAACGAAACTCCCCTTAAAGGAATTGTGGCCTCTGGAATAACCACTATCACTACCGATTTTGCCGCGATGGGCCGCTCAATGGCCCGGATGATAATTGAAAATCAAAAAGAAAAAATCGATAACCCATTCACTATCAACAAACGATCATCGTTCTAAAAACCAACCGCATGAAATCAATTGTAATAGCCTTGCTATCACTCGTTTGCCTCAGTGGCATTTTGCCAGCGGCCGAATGGCCACACCAGATTCCGTTGAATGGTATCTGGGATTTCGAGCAAACCACCAACGCTTTTCCTCCTGCAAAGTTTAGCCGAAAAATTCCAGTCCCTGGACTGGCGCATCTGGCAATACCCAAAATTGAGGATTACGACAAGTTCTTCAAACGTCCGGAAAAAGTCGATGCCAAAGAACAGCATAATCTTTACAATATCGATTACACGCCACGCTATAGCTGGTACCGCAAAAAAATATTTATTCCGGCAGAACTTTCGGATAAAGAAGGCATTATCACCATCAAGAAAAGCCAGTATGTTACACAGGTTTACCTGAACGGTATCGATTTGGGAAGTTCTATGGCCTGTTACACACCTGTTGAATTTCCGCTGGGGAAAGGGCTGAAATTTGGTGCCGAAAATGAAATTCTAATCAAAGTTGGCGATCGCATTTGGTTACCTTCCGAAGCGGCCGGTGGAACGGATAAAGAAAAGGAGCATTATCTTCCCGGAATTTGGGACGATGTCCAACTCTCGTTTAGTGGTGCTGTACGCCTCAACAGAGTGCTTTTGCTGCCGTCGGTAGCCGAGAAAAAGCTGACTGCAAAACTGCAGTTGCGAAACTTTAAACCAGCACAAATCTTTTATGGCGACGCAATGAGCGATTCTGTGACAATCAATATCGTCATAAGGGAGAAGAAATCAGGGGAAATTGTTACATCAAAATCGGGTAGATTCAATGCAAAGCGCGATAATTTAACTGAAGCAACCATCGACATACCAATGAATAACTTCAGGAAGTGGACTCCTGACGAACCATTTCTCTATGAAGCAATCACCAGCATCTCATTCGGGAATGAACCCTCAGACCAGAACACCAAAAACTTTGGGATGCGCGACTTTACCCGTAAAGGTAAATTCTTTTACCTGAACGGAGAAAAGACAATACTGCGCGGTACCAATATCACGCTTCAACGCTTTTTCGAAGATCCCGATTGCGGAAATTTGGTTTGGGATCGCGAATGGGTAAAAAAATTGCTCATCAACTATTCGAAAGAGCTCAACTGGAACATGATGCGAATTTGCGTGGGCATTGTACCCGATTTCTGGTACGATTTGGCCGATGAGAATGGCCTGATGTTTCAAAACGAGTGGCTCTATTGGCAAAACCATGGTTGGGACGACCAAATTCGCAAAGAATATACCGATTGGGTTTGGAGCGATGGCTCACATCCCAGCATCGTTATTTGGGATGCCATCAACGAAAACTGGGATGGATACATTGGGAACCAACTTATTCCGGAGCTTAAAAAGCTCGATCCGTCCCGCATCTGGGACTCAGGGTATATGACTGCTGAGCAAATGGAGTCGGACGAAATGGATGAGCCACATCCCTATCAGGGCGTTGTTAATTGGTTACAACCCGGCGCGAACCGGAATTTTTATCCACTGGGAGATTTGGATTTTTCGCCAGGCGCGATAGACGAGATTCAAAACGCCGGAGCGGCCCAACTTGTCAACGAATATGGCTGGATATGGCTTTGGCGAAATGGTATACCCAGCAAGCTTACCGTGGAAGCCTACGAACATTACCTGGGTAAAAATTCTTCGCCTGAACAAAACCGGGAATTTCAGGCTTACTGGATGCAGCTCGAAACCGAGTGGCTCAGGAGTAACCCTTCTATAGCCGGCGTGCTGGCTTTCTGCCATCTTACCAATAACTATGGTTACACTGGCGACTGGTTTGTCGACAATATTAAAGATTTGAAACCTTCGCCTACGTTAAAATGGTTCAAACACGCCTTTGCTCCAGTGGCTACTTACATCAATCTCCCTGACGAACGCTATTTAAAAATGAAAGAACCTCATCAATCCGGTTCAAAGTTGCTTTTCAACCTTATCGGCATCAACAATTTTTCGGCTCCGGCCAATGGAAATGTGGTTATCAGGCTAATCGACGAACAGGGGATTGAAGTAATTTCGCTAAGCCAATCTGTTGCGCTTGCCCCATTTCTTCGGACTGACATACCCGTTTCAATTGAACTTCCTGAAAAGGCAGGAGGCTATCTCCTCATTGCTCAGTTCACTTCGGCTAATAACAAGCCGGTTATTAGCCGAAGATATCTCAAAATAGGGCAACAACCGCAATACAACTATTACACCATCAATCCCGATTATCAATGAAACATCTCGCTATCATAAAAGCACCCGTTCAAATTCGGTTAGAAGATTTTACCCTTTCGGGAGAACCGATTGCTTATCAAACCCGAGCAATGAAAGAGGTGGCCTCGATATTTCGCGACCAGATAGCCGCGCGCGCAATTGCCCCCGAAACGTCAGTTTACGCTGTACAATCGTGGTTACCAGTAGCCGAAGGAACCCAAGGGGCACTCTTTTTTGGCGTTTCTACCATAATGCCCGGTAAGGTTGGCAATGAATATTTTATGACCAAGGGACATTTCCATTTGAAGTCTGACCGTGCTGAATTTTACTGGGGAGTAGCTGGAAAAGGAATGTTAATTCTTATGGATCAGAATAATAACACCTGGGGCGAAGAGGTAAGTCCCGGGAGTCTCCATTATATTGGCGGGAACACTGCTCATCGGTTGGCCAACACAGGCGATTGCGAATTAATAGTTGGCGCCTGTTGGCCCGCTGATGCAGGTCATGATTATGAGACCATTGCCCAAAATGGTTTTACTGCCCGATTACTTGAAATTGACGGCTCGCCGAAATTTGTACAAAACTCCGACTGGTAACCATAAATGAAGATAATGAAAGCCGCTAAGTATACAATCGCTATTGATTTGGGTGGGACTATCATCAAAATAGGACTCCTAAGTTATGGGAAACTCATCGACCGTTGTGAGGTAAAAGCACAATCGGCCAAAGGACTTAAGATACAATTGCCAGAATTGAAAAGCACTATCGACTTTATGCTAAATGCCAATAGTATTGCTGCAACAGAAATATTGGGCATCGGTTTTTCGTTTGCCGGGCTTGTCGATTCCAACAATAGCCGCGTAATCTCAACCAATCAAAAATACGACGATGGCCCCGATATTGACTTGGTTGAATGGGCTAAACGAAACTGGGATGTACCTCTTTTTGCCGAAAACGATGCACGAATGGCATTGTTGGGCGAGTGGCAATCGGGGGCAGGACAAGGGTGCAACAACCTTGTAATGGTTACCCTTGGAACCGGTATTGGTTCGGCTGTGCTGATAGAAGGAAACCTGCTGAAAGGAAAGCACTTTCAGGCTGGCAATTTGGGAGGCCATTTTACAGTTAACCATCGGGGAAGCCGTTGCACCTGCGGTTCAGTGGGTTGCATGGAGGCCGAAGCTTCAACCTGGAGATTGCCCGAACTAATTCAATCGCATCCAAAATTTCACGAAAGCAGATTTCGGGACGAAGAAATCCCTGACTACAAAACGCTCTTTAGGCTGGCCAGCGAGAACGACATAGTAGCCCAATCGGTAGTTGACCATTGTCTTTCAGTATGGGCTGCCGGCATTATAACCATGATTCACGCTTTCGACCCCGAAAAAATCATTATCGGTGGAGGAATTATGAAGAGCGCAGCGCAAATCCTTCCTGCTCTGCAAAAGCGCATCGACGAGCAGGCCTGGACACCCTGGGGAAAAGTACAACTAATTGAAGCTGCTTACCCCGACTCTGCAGCGCTTTTCGGAGCTGATTTTCTAGTCCGTCAGAATCTTCAACCCCAATCATAGATTTGATACTGAATTATGAATCAATATATTAAACACAAATCTCAGTTCAACGCGCAACCAACTATCAAGGTTCACGGAGAGAATTACAACGTTGTCAAAGGGTGGAGCAACATCTGCAAACAACTCAACACCGCTATTTTGGAACTCTCTCCTTCGCGAAAAGTGGTCGTAATTGAAACTTACCAAGGGATTATTTATGAAGAACTTGTTGAGCAGCTAAAAAACGGGGTAGACCACAAACTGTTTATCGAATCGCGCGACTTGATGTTGTCCGAAGAGGAGATTAAAATTAAGACTTACCCCGATGTTACGGACGATCGCATCTTTGGCTATTTGACCCGCTTAACTCTCGAAGATTTTTTTGACCCGGAAAAATTAAGACTGGCAAAGCAACAAATCGAATCGATTACCGAAGGTGTAGTGGTTATTTTTGGCACAGGGGCATCTATGCTTTGGCCCAAGACTTCTTTTCAGGATTCGTCGATTCTGGTTTATGCCGACATGGCCCGTTGGGAAATTCAGCTGCGCATGAGGCAACATTTGGTCGACAATCTGGGATTAAGCAACCGCAATACGGCCGACTGGATGCTCTTGTACAAACAGGGATATTTTGTCGATTGGCGAATTTGTGATCGGTTAAAAAAACAGCTTTTCGATCAATGGGATTTTCTTCTCGATACCAATAAGGCAAATATGCCAAACCTGATTGAAGGGAAAGCAGCTCTCGATGCGATGGAGCAAGCTGTAGCCCGCCCTTTTAGCGTAGTCCCGTTTTTTGATCCTGGGCCTTGGGGTGGACAATGGATGAAAGAGGTGTGCAACCTCGCTCCCTCAGCCCCTAACTACGCATGGTGCTTCAATTGTGTGCCTGAAGAGAATAGCCTGCTTTTGCAGTTTGGTGATGACATTGTCGAGATACCCTCAATAAATCTGGTTTTTCGACATCCGCATGCCCTGTTGGGCGAGCCGGTACATGGGCGCTTTGGCGATGAATTTCCGATTCGGTTCGACTTCCTCGACACCATGGAGGGAGGCCATCTCAGCTTGCAGGTACACCCGCTAACCGAATACATTCAGGAAAAATTTGGGCTACACTATACTCAGGACGAAAGCTATTATTTGCTTGATGCCAAAGAAGATGCTGTTGTCTACCTCGGACTGAAAGAAGGTATCGACCCCGATGCCATGATAAATGAACTCGAAATGGCACAACAAGGGGTTAAATCATTTGACACGGAGAAGCATGTGCAAGTCTGGCCTGTTAAAAAGCACGACCATATGCTCATTCCGGCAGGAACCGTTCACTGTTCGGGCAAGAACAGCATGGTGCTCGAAATCAGTGCAACACCCTATATCTTTACTTTCAAGCTTTGGGATTGGGGCCGTGTGGGCATGGATGGGAAACCGCGCCCTATCAATATCGAACATGGGAAAAAGAATATCCAATGGGACAGGACAACCGATTGGACCCGTGAAAATCTGGTTAACCGCATTGTAAAAGTGGCAGAAGGCGATGGTTGGACTGAAGAACGTACAGGATTACATGAACGGGAGTTTATCGAAACACGACGGCACTGGTTCACCAAGAAGGTGGAAATGAATACCAAGGGCGGGGTTCATGTTATTTGCCTTGTCGAAGGCGACGAGATAGTTGTTGAGAGTCCTGCCGGAAACTTCGAACCATTTGTTGTTCATTATGCTGAAACATTTATTGTTCCCGCTGTAGTTGGTCAATATACAATGCGGCCACACGGTACATCAGCCGGTAAAGAATGTGCCACTATGCTCGGTTATGTAAGACATTAAACACAAGATAAATATGAACAAAATTGCATTATTCGTCATGTTCCTGATTCTATCGGCTTCGTGTACCACGAAGAACAAGACAAAAGCCATCATCGATGTCGATCCCTCGGTCGTTATCCGTCAAATGGCAGGTGGAATGGGTGCCTCGTGGCATGCCATCAGCAAAGAGTTGCCACTGAATAACGAAAAGTACAAAATACAAGTAAGGAGTGTTGCGCCAAGAGGAAGCGCCTACGGAGGTAACCCGCCGGTATCCAACACAAAAGCATGGGAACAAATATACAATCACGCTTCGTGGCTGGGATTAAACTTTGTAAGAGTGGAGCTTAGCCAGCGGATGTACGAACCTGAGCGCAGAAGATTCGACTGGGAAAATGAAGAAATGCAAGCACTCTATAAAATTCTCGATTGGTGCCAGCAAAACAATGCCGACGTTTTTCTACAACAAATGTGGGGATATGTCGATTGGAACAGCTATCCCGGTGTCCACCCTCTAATAAGTGCACCTGCTAACCTGAATGATTTTGTCGATGGTATTGCCACGCTGCTCGAACACCTGACAAAAACCAAAGGCTATAGCTGTATCCGATATTTCTGTATGACCAATGAGCCCCCAGGCGGTCCGTGGGGATACTGGTGGGAATATGGCGATGCCAAAGGTTCAATCAACGAGGCATGGGAGCGACTCAACCAAGAGTTCAAGGCCAGAGCCATCGATATCCCCATCTCTGGTCCCGACTGGACCAGTATGCCGCCATTCGATGAATCAAAACTAACATTCGTCCAATGGCTTGGAGCGATAGACATCCACAGTTACGATGGGGTTACGGCAGAGGGGGAAGCCAACCTAAAACGTTGGGCCAACTTTGCACATGCCAATAACAAACCCTTCTTTATGACTGAATACGGGAACATGAAGTTGGGTTACGGTAGCGACAACCCAAGCCAAAAATCGTTTACAGCAGCCATGTCGAATGCCAACGACGTGATTAGGGCTATGCGAGCAGGGGTTGACGGATTTAACCGGTGGAGCTTCACCAACCGTGGGAACCTCGATGGACAATGGCAATTAATTGCCACTTACGATCGCGACAAACGCGAATACTACAACACGATTAACCCTGAAAATGAAGCCTACTATGGTTTTGCTATTATATCGCGATTTCTGTCGAAATACTCAAAATCGGTGAGCTGCACGACCAGCCTTCCGGACAGCGCAGTGGTGGCTTCTGCATTGATTAGCCCAGCCGGAGAGTTATCTCTTTTTATTCTAAACAAAACGAAAGAGCCAGTCACTGTCCAACCACAAATTGCAACTTTCGAAGGCAAAACGCTCAACCTCTATCAAGTAACAGCGGCTGCAATCAATGCATCCGGATTTCAGCTTAATCCGCAGCTATCATTCGTGGCCGGCAAGCAAAAGGAAATTACACTTCCAGGAGAAAGTATCACCACAATATCAAGTTATAACCTGCAACACAACGACAAAGGAATCATCATTCAATAATAATGTAATGGAATTTTATCCCGGATTCGATATTGTCCCGATTGAAAACCCAATGGGGTTTCAATACGGGGCCGGTGTTTTTGGCCCTGAAGTAGAAAACCGCAAGCTCGACGCCATCCGAAAGAGTCTGCAAAATCCGGAATGCAGTGGCCCAGATCCGGTATATTCCATAGCAATGGATGTCGGAAAGAAAAAGCACCTGAATCAACTTCGTGAAATGCACCTCTTGTATGGTGCTGTAACCTATGCAGCCGGACAATTGGGGAACGAGCCCGTCAGGAGCCAGGGGCATATGCATAAAGTTTCGCCCAAGTCGGGATGGTCTACCCCCGAAGTATATGAAATTTGGTCGGGCGAAGCCATAATCTACATGCAGGAGAAAGCGGAAAACGATCCCGGCCGCTGTTTTGCAGTTACAGCCCGGCCGGGAGATATCGTCATTGTCCCGCCCGGCTGGGCACATGCAACCATCAGTGCCAATCGTACCAAACCCCTTACCTTTGGAGCTTGGTGCGATCGTGCTTATGGGTTTGAGTACGATGATGTCCGCAAACATAAAGGTTTGGCATGGTTTCCTATACTCTCCCCTTCCGGGAAAATCGAGTGGAAAAAAAACGACAACTATAACGCTTGCGAGATTATTGTTAAGATACCTGAACCGTACCTCCAGTTCAATATTGAGTCGGGAAAACCCATCTATACTCAATTTGAGGAAGACCCGGAAAGATTTCTTTTTGTTCCACAGCCACAACTCTGCTACAATCAATGGTGTAATTTTATCCCGTAAGCCTCGAATACTATAATATCCGATGAAATTTTGGCTAAATACTAATCCAAAAACGGTATATTTTTGTTAACTTGATTTGGTTTGGTTATTTATGTGTATGACAAAATTTGGACGTTGGTTAACGAAAGGGGTTCTGCTGATTGTGCTTTGGGGTGCAACAGGTAGCCTCTATGCTCAAACCGACTATAAAATATTGTCGGTCAAATTCGAAGGCAACGAAAAACTGAAAAGCCAGGCGCTGAAGGAGCAGATGAACACTCGCGCCAATTCGCTGAAAGACAAGGCTCTATTCTGGAAACGCAAACCTCGGTTTTCAACATTTACTTTCCGTAGCGATATTGATAGGCTTCAGAAATATTATCAGCAAAATGGATACTTGAATGCCACTCTTGTTCCTGAATTAGGAAGGAATAACGAGCGAAAAACATTACAAATTACCATTCGAATCGATGAAGGCATCCCAGTTTTGATCGACAGTGTAAAACTGGCTTTAACCGATAACTCAAAACTGAGCCGACTTATCGATAGTTGTAAAACAGTTATCCTGACCAGAACCGGAGAAATATTCAAGGATGAATCGGTAAGCGGGTCTACCGTAATTATTGAGAAAGCGTTATCTGATGTGGGATACCCGTTTACAAGCGTGAACCACAAACTTAGCCTAACCCCCGACACCGCAAAAGTTAATATCACCTACAACATCGTAACGGGCCCTGAAACCACCTTTGGCTCCACCAATATACACAGCGACAGCCATGTGCCCGAAAGTTATATCAGAAATCAGCTGAAATACCGTGAAGGAGAACTTTATTCAAAAGCGCTACTGGAAAAGACACAGCAGAAACTCTTCGATACCGACCTTTTTCAGTATGTGGTGGTACGCTCGCTTCGCGATAGCATGAGTAATGGCAAGCTTCCGGTAATTATTCAGATGAAAGAGAAACCGCGCTGGTCAATTGAAACAGGTGTTGGTTATGGTTCTGCCGACAATTTTAGGGTCTCGGCCGAAATCACCCGAAGGCAATTCCTTGGCGGAGCCCGCAAGTTGGTATTAAAAGCCAAACACTCGCGATTTTTCCCGATATCGGCAGAATTGAAGTTTATTCAACCCGCAATTATTCTCGAAAAAACCAATTTGATTGTCAATCCATTTTTTATCAAAGAGGAAGAGTTAAGCTACCACGTTGAACGTTTGGGGGGGAATATAACTTTTCAACACGAATTCTCTGAAAACAACATTGGCTATTTATCGTGGTCAACGGAAAACAACAAGCTTTCCTATTTGCTGGAAGGCAATGAGAAAAAATGGGAAGAAATAAGTTACAACAAAGCAGGTATAACCGTGGGGGGTACTATCTCGAACACCGACAACCTACTGGAACCAACAAGAGGTCAGCTTGTTAATGCCTATTTTTCGTGGTTTGGACCAGGCTTTAAAACGCGTTATCATTATATCAAATTCGAAGCCGATGCACGAAAATATTTTCATATTGACGACCAATGGACCTTGGCTACGAAACTGAAGATTGGAGTAATGCAACCCGTTCAGGGCGATACCGTTACCCCAATTGCCGACAGGTTTCTGCTGGGTGGGCAATTGTCGCTGCGGGGCTGGGGGCACAATTCAATTGGGGCAAGCGAATATGTCGACACCGTAGTAGGTGGAAATAGCATGCTTGAACTGGGAACTGAGCTTCGCTATCCAATTTGGGATATCTTTTCCGGAGTCCTTTTTGCCGAAGCCGGCAACGTGTGGACAGATTCATTCTATTTCGACCTGAGTGATTTATACTGCGACTTTGGCATTGGGGTTAGAATTAAAACGCCCATCGGCCCGATCAGATTCGATTATGCCACACCTGTATTCAATGGTGGTTTCAACGGAATATTTATCGTATCCATAGGTCAGGCATTTTAAAAATCAAGCATGAAACGAAGCCACAAAATCGTCATCAAAGTTTTTCTGATTTCCACAGCAACCTTGCTGTTGTTGGTCGGAGGGCTTTTGCTTACGATAGGTTCAGGTGCACTAAATGGCCCAATAGCACGAATCGTTTCGACAAAAGGCTCACTATTCCTGAACGGGAAACTGACAGTAGGCTCAATAGATGGAAATTTGCTGAACAACTTTACTGTAAATCAAATATCGGTTGAAACCGATTCGGGCGAGGTGTTCAACCTAAAAACGCTACAAATCGATTATGCCCCAACCCTACTTTTATCGAAAAAATTACTCGTAAATAAGTTTATTGCAGATGGCATTTATCTTCATTTGGCACAACATAACGACAGTTTATGGAACATTGAAAAGTTAATTCCAGCTTATGAAAATAGAGTCCAAACATCTGCTAAAAACGACAAAATGGGCTGGTGCATTCAGCTCGACTCCGTGTTGCTTCTCAATGTTGCAGCAAGCATATCGACACTCGACACGGCCTCATATGTCCCTCGACACATCGAAACCAACATTTCGCTTAATGCCAGATATACTGACGATTCATTGACCGTAAAAGTAAAAGAGATGGATTTGCTTACTGTTAATCCGGATCTCTGTCTCTCCTCTGTTTCGTTGGGTTTAAACCTGAGCGACACCCTTCTCCAATGGGACAATCTGAAGATAAAACTGAAAAATACCAATTTCAAGTCTTCAGGTATTATGCCTTTCGAAAACCAAAACCGAACTCAGGTGAAAGCTCAGTTCCATCCGTTGGATTTCGAAGACTTCCGTCAGTTTCTGAAAGAAATCCCTCTTCACGGGACTCCGAATATCGACATCGCGCTGGTTGGGGCAAAAGATAAAAACCACATGACAGCCGTTGTAGAAAAATCAGCGGAACAGGTAAAGATTGATGGCTGGATAAATATTGAAGGACCTGAACCCGAATACCATTTAAGTGTTGATGCCAAGAACTTCAACGGCTTCAGTTGGACAAATATTATGGATTACCAATCGGATATCACCGGAGGCATTACTATTGTCGGTAAAGGGAGAATCCCGGAAACGATGCAAATGACCGTAATCGGCAATTTAGAAAAGATTAAATATCAGCAATACGAACTTAAAAATCTTCTCTTCAACCTCGATAAAACCGAAGATACCGGAACTGTGAATCTCTCTGCTTCGGCATGGTTTGGCCAGATAGCTACTAAGATTCAGTTGTTCAATATTTTCGGAAGACAAAATTATACGATAAATGGAAATGTTCGTCACATCGATCTGGCTTCGCTCACCCGCAAGCAGGGTTTATCGTCAAGCATTAACCTCGACATTACCGGGCATGGTGAAGGTTTTAAACTGAACCAACTGAGAAGTTCGCTGCGTATCCGTTCCAATAGTTCGACAATTGCCGGACAACCCATCGACAATTTTGACACCCGACTGGCTTACAATCAAGGAAGTTACGTCATCGACTCGCTGCACATCCACTCTCCGTTTTTCAAACTTGACCTCAACGGGAAAGGTAATCTTCGTAAACAAAATGTGCTTTTGTTCGATTTTGAAACTGCCAATATCAACCCCCTTCTTTATCAGTTGGGCTATCAAAATATTGCTGTTGCCGGCAAGCTTAAAGGGAATTTCGCAGGAACATTAACCCGCTTCGAGTTAAAGAGTAACCTCGAGCTCGATTCGATGCAGATAAAAGGGCTGGGAACAATCAGGAATAGCCAAATGGAACTGACCACCCGAAAGTTTGATTCGCTCAGGGTTAGGCTGGATATTGCTGCAGATCGCTTAATTAACGATACATTGACGGCAGAGAAACTCAACGGAAATGTCAGGTTTACTTATACCAATCATTTGGAGGGGCAAGGACTTGTCAATGCCGATGCGTTGTATATTAAACAGCAGCTGGCAGGGAAACTGAACAGCGCCATGCGAATATCCACTGAAAAAGAGGTCGAAGGCAAAGTTGATATGCTTTTCGACTCGTTAAACTATGCCGGCACCAAGGTCGAACGTATGTCTGGCACATTTTCAGCCATTTCGGCCGATAGCATCACTACAGGCCGTTTAAACCAATCCATTTCACGTTTTCTGAAAAGTTACAAAACCGACTCGCTGATGGGGGCATGGAATAAACTGGCACACGACACCATTGCGCTAAAAGTCAAGATGGAAGCCATTAACACGGGCTGGAACAGCTATACAACCGAAAACCTGACGGCTAATCTGACTGCCAAAATCTGTGATTCAATTTATTCCGGAGATGCCGATATCGAAGCAAAGAAACTCATGCTTAGCGACGTTCAGGCAAGAAAAGCTGTAATCAAAAGTAATTTCAATCCCAACCAGATTAAGAGCCACCTTGAAATTGAGGTCAATGATTCGCTGTCGGCCAAAGTTATTTCGCAATTGCACATGCAAGCCAATCCCGAATTGGTTATCGAAGATATGAAACTGGCGACCGGCCATCTTGAATGGCAAAGCGATACAGTGCCTGCCAGAATTAAACTCTATAGCGATTCGATATTGGTAAGCCAATTTGGGTTAAAAGCTTCCGGCAACCAATTTCTCGACCTGGGTGGGCGCCTGGCTTTTAAAGGTGAAGAAGATTTTCATATCGCCATCAAAGGGGTCAATCTCGAACGAATCAACCAAATCATGGCTTTGCCTTATCCAATTAACGGAATATTCAACGGTCGATTTCAACTTAGCGGTAATTCTGTCAAACCGACACTCGATGGGGCCGCCACAATTGCTTCCATGCGCCTCGACTCAGCGGTGATAGACAGTTTGCACAACCGTATTTTCTATGATGGCAAAGACCTCCAAATCCAATCATCTATTAATATAAATGGCAATCAACCCTTTAGGGCAGAGTTGTCGCTTCCAGTACTGTTATCGTTCGAAGAGAGCATTCAATTACCTGGGAAACACGAAAAAGTCAATGGAAATTTTGAGCTCAACGACTTCAACCTAAACATGCTCAAACCGTTACTGCCAAACACTTTAACATCTGGTGGGATGGCCAACAGCAAACTTAAGATTGGCGGAACCCTTGGTGCACCTCTTATCGATGGAAATTTTTCCATATCGAAAGGATATGTTAAACACACCGAACTTGGCATGGATTACCGAGATATCGACCTCGAAGCCATCATGGTAGCCGATTCACTCAATATCAGTCAATTTAAAACAAATGCCGGTAGTGGCTCCATCAATCTTGAGGGATATTTAACCTTCCTCCCCGATTCGTTTTTTGTTCCCGACCAGTTGTCAGTCGAGCTTAATGGCAAAGATTTCAAGGCTTTTGATTCTGATATGATTGAGGCTATTGTGAACTCCGAATTGAAAATCAACGGAAGTTGGCCTTCGCCCGAATTCAACGGAAACCTTGAGGTACTTCGCTCCAAAGTCAATGCAGATGCCGTGATGGCCCGCTTCAGCAATGTTTCGGATATCGAAGAAGAGCCAATGCTGATTCAGGCTTTAAGCCAATCGGACGGCAAAGTTCAAATGGCCAATCCAAATAAAGAAAGCACTCTAATTCCCATACCTGACTTTCTCAATCTGAACGGCGAATTCTCCATTCGGATTCCCGGCAATTGCTGGGTGAAAGGGAAAAGCATGAACATCGAACTGAAAGGCGATCTCAGGGCCAAAGTCGAAAATAACCTTTTGAACCTATCGGGCGATATGAATGTAAAAAGAGGGTACTACGAATTTCTTGGGAAAAGATTTGATTTCAAGAGCGGAACAGTTACCCTAACGGGTGGGGCTGACCTCAACCCTATACTCGATTTTGATATTTACTATGCCTTCCGCGACATCGAAAACGAATTGCGAAAACTCGAATTAGCCATTACCGGAAGAATTGATAAACCCACCATCGCTTTCAAAATCGACGACAAAAGTATCGATGAGAAAGAGGCCCTGTCGTGGCTTCTATTTGGCAAATCGCCCGAACAACTTACTGAAGGACAAAAATCTACTACCGAATCGACAACCGGAGATTTAGCCTTAAACATGGCATTTGGCCAGCTATCAGAAGTGCTTAAAAAAGCCATGCAGGATGCACTGGGCCTCGATGTAGTCGAAATATCGGGGAACAACGGGCTGAACGAAACCAGTGTTACGGTAGGTAAGTATATCACCAACAATATTTTTATTTCGTTAGAGCAGACCTTTTCCCTTGATAAAAAAACAAAGGTTCTCGATCCCACCAAACTAACACTTGAATATCAAATTATTAGAGGGCTTTTTTTAAAAGCATCGGATCAAGGTTCCGAATCAGGTATAGACCTCATTCTAAAGCGTGATTTCAAATAAAACGTCTCCGCATTCCGATACACCGCTACTTCTTCCAACAGGCAATGGCAGGTGATGAGAAGATCATATCATCAAATTGTACTAATTTAGGCCGAAATAAGCTTTACAATGATTCGACATTTCGACATGTACAAAAAAAATCCCCCTCTTAATAGATGTCTGATTATATTTCTTTTAGCTATATTATCTCCGCTCCTGTCGTTGGCCGAGATAAAGAAAACGGGGGTTCCGCCGGTTTCAAATTTTTCCAAAAATGATTATCATGCCGGTGGCCAGAATTGGTCTATAGTGCAGGATCTAAATGGTTTTATCTATGCAGCCAACAGCGAGGGGGTGTTGGTTTACGACGGTATTGAGTGGCAGCTCCACCCGCTTCCCAACTCTTCGACTCCCCGTTCGCTAATGGTCGACTCGAAGGGAAATATTTATGTTGGAGCCTATAACGATTTCGGAAAAGTTGTTTTTGATGAAGACGGGCGGTTCAAATTTCAATCATTAAAAGATAAACTACCGGAGCAATACCGCAACTTCGACGATATTTGGACGATATTCCCCATTGGCGAATCGATACTATTCCAGTCGTATGACTATGCCTACATTCTTAGCCCTGACTCTACCTTTAGTGTCCTCAAAGCCCCATCGCGTTTTAACTATGCTTTTATGGTTTACGACAAGATTTATCTGAACGATCTGAGTTCGGGTCTGATGGAATATGATGGTAAACAGCTGGCCCGACTTAAAGGGTGCGAATCGTTAATCGGTGAAGAGATCCGCTCGGTTGAGCCTTACTATTTAGGAAAAAAACTACTGATTGGCACACAAAATAAGGGGCTTTTTCTTTTCGATGGCTTCAATCTAACTCCCTGGAATATCCCGGCCAACAATTTTCTGAAAGAGAATCAAATATTTTGCTCCACCATGTCGGGCGACGGGTACTATGTTTTTGGGACCATCCAGAATGGGATTCTGATTATTGACAATCTTGGAAACGAAATTCAACACGTCGATCGGAAAAAAGGAATTCAGAACAACACGGTCCTGTCGGTTTTTGCCGATCGCGATCAAAATATCTGGATGGGATTAGACAACGGGGTTAGTTACCTTCAGGCCAATTCGCCCATAACTTTTATTCAGGAAGGCGGAAGCATTGGCGCAGGTTATACGACAGTGATCCACAACAACATGTTATATGTGGGCACAAATCAAGGGCTTTTCGTGAAACCCTGGCAAAACGGTAATTCCAGAGAACCTTTTCGGTTGATAGCCGGTACCTCGGGCCAGGTGTGGCATTTGGGCGTTTACGACAACCAGCTGCTTTGCGGGCATAACAAAGGAACATTCGTCATCGACGGGGAACAGGCGATTCAGATTGACAGCACACCGGGAATATGGAAATTCCACAAAATGCGCCGCTTCCCCGACTACCTCATTGCCGGCACCTACAGTGGTATGATAGCCTTCAAAAGAGTGGGGGATTCATGGAAATTCGAACGTAAAATTGTGGGGTTCAACGAGTCATTCAGGGTGTTCGAAGAAGACGAAGAGGGAAGCCTGTGGATGAGCCATGGCTTTAAGGGGGTTTACCGCATCGACTTTGGCAGCCGAATCGATACCATTAAATCGTTTCGCTATTTTACTACAGCCGATGGTTTACCGTCGAATTACAACCTGAACGTGGTAAAAATTGGGAAGCGAATAGCTATTGCCAGCCACTTTGGCATGTATGAATACAGCAGCGAACTGAAAACGTTCAGAATCTCGGCCCATTTTTCCAACCTCTTTCGCGAAGCCAAAGAGATAGCTATGCTGAAAGAGGACCGCTTTGGGAATGTATGGTACATCAACCGGAAGTTTGAGTTAGGCGTTTTTAAACTGAAAGAATCGGGAGAATACCAATTTACACAAACGCCTTTCGAGCTGCTTGCCGGGAAATTTATATCCGGGTTTGCCGATATTTACGCCTACTCGCGCGAACACTATTTTTTGAATCTCGATATCGGTTTCGCCCACTACAATTCGCAGAGCCCAATTCAACCCGAGAAAGATTTCAGAGCCTATATCCGCAAAGCCAGTGCCACGAACATCGACTCTACCTTTTATCTTGGGAAAGAAACAATTACAGACAAAGAAGTCAATCGTCACTATAAATTTCCGCACGCCCGCAATGGTTTTAAGTTCTGGTTTGCGTCACCTCTGTTCGAGAATGAAGGGAAAATTCTTTTCAGCTACCGGCTCGATGGGTACGACGAAAATTGGTCGGACTGGAACAATGGGGCAAATGTCGAATTTACCAACCTGCCCGAAGGTGAGTATGTTTTTAGAGTAAAAGCCAGAGATATGGCCGGCCACGAAAGTATAGAAGATGCACTTACCTTCTATGTTAAACCTCCTTGGTACCGTTCGGTCATCGCCTACTTTGTTTATATGTTCATCTTCCTCGGAATCATATTCCTTGCCTCGTGGCTCTTCTTTAAACGGATAGAAATATCGAGAAGAAAAGAACGACTGAAACATCTGCTTTCTTACCGCCATAAAGAACAGGAATACAAACGCAAGGCCCTTGTGGCCGAAAAGCAAATTGTGAGCCTGAACAACGAAAAGCTACGAACGGAAATGATTCATCGTGACAAGGAATTGGCTAACCAAACCATGGATCTAATCCGTAAAAACAAATTTATGGGGAAGATCAAAGATGATTTGCAAAAAATCCAGGATAATCTATCTGACGAGTCGTTGAAAGAGAAAATTGCCGTACTAATCAAAAAGATTGATAAAGATATCGATAGCGAGAAACAATGGGAAGTTTTTGAATCGGCTTTCGACGAAGTACACGAAGATTTTCTGATGCGGCTCAAAAACAGCTATCCGCAACTTACCCCCAAAGAGCTGAGGCTTTGCGCCTATTTAAGGATGAATATTTCGACCAAAGAGATTGCACCTCTAATGAATATCTCGGTTCGAGGGGTCGAAATTTGTCGCTACAGGGTACGAAAAAAATTGAATATCGACCGCGATACCAATATGACCAAATTGATAATGGAACTTTAGATAATTTAACGATTGTAGTAGATCGTTTCCGTTGAAATGTGTATTGTACAGAATTATAATTTTAGAATTAAATTATTGTATTACTTAAAATTACATTATTAATTGATGTATTTTTGATGTAATCAACAAATAAGCTTGATGTATTTTTGAAGTAGCCCAAAAACGTCATAAAGACTTAACAGTTGTTAATTTTGTCGTCGACTTTAAAATAAAGTTGAGGTTTACTTAAAATTAAATTAACACTGTTTTAAATCTTAAATGATGTTTATGAAAAGAAAACTACTGGCTCTTCTAATGATTGTTATCGCTGTGCTGAACGCCCATGCACAGGGACAACAAGTGAAAGGGGTGGTCACATCCTCGGATGACGGACAACCAATCCCCGGAGTAAGTGTTGTGGTAAAGGGCACCACAAGTGGTACAACAACTGATTTTGATGGTCAATATACCCTTACGGCCCCATCGGGCGCAACACTTGTATTCTCGTTCGTCGGGATGTCAACCGCCGAAGAGGCGGTAAACGGCCGTACTCAGATCAATGTAGCGCTGAAAGCAAATCTGCAGGATATCGATGAAGTGGTGGTCGTTGGTTATGGTACCCAAAAGAAAAGTTTGGTTACCGGAGCCATCTCTAAAGTAAGCGGCGACGACCTGAAAAAAACGTCCGATATGCGGGTTACCCAGGCCCTTCAGGGTAAGACTGCCGGTGTTGTGATTAAGAGCAACTCCGGACAGCCCGGCGATCAGGTTTCGGTACGTATCCGCGGTGTCGGGACCAACGGCGATGCTGAACCACTTTATATCGTCGACGGATTGCCGATGAGCGGTGCAGGTATCGACTTCCTGAACTCGAACGACGTTGAATCCATCGAAGTGCTGAAAGATGCCGCCTCAGCGGCCATCTATGGTGCACGTGGGGCCAACGGTGTTGTATTGATTACAACAAAATCGGGTAAAAAAGATGCCAAAATGGTAGTTACCTACGACGGCTATTACGGCGTTCAGAACCCCTGGCGTAAACTGCCGATGCTAAACAGCAAAGAATATGTGATGCTGACCAACGAAGCATCAATCAACGGCGGATTAGGCCCAAAATTCTCAGACGCCGAGATTGCCAGTTTCACCGCTGACACTGATTGGCAGGACGAAATGTTCAACTACAATGCACCAAAACAGAACCATTCAGTGTCGTTTTCAGGTGGCAGTAAAAAAATCGAATACTCTTCTTCGTTGAACTATTTCAGCCAGGAAGGTATTGTAGCCAAAAACAAATCGCAGTTCGAAAAACTGAGCTACCGTTTGAATGCCATTGGTACTTTCGGATTCCTGAAAGTAGGTGCCAATATCAATTTGGCCAACATCAAAAACCGTGGCATTGCTACCAACGACCATTTTGGCACCAGCCTTGCCCAGGCATTAAATATGCCTCCGATTATTCCGGTTACCTATACCGATGGTACATGGGCAACCCCTGAAGATTTCGGCATTGGGTTGCAGGAAATTACAAATCCGGTTGCTCTGCTTAGCTACCTGAACTCGCGCACCCGCACCAACAAATTGATTGGTGGCCTATTTGCTGAAGTCGATTTTGCTGAAATCAACCCGGCATTGAAAGGTTTGACTTTCCGTTCGACCTACAGCGGCGAAATGGCATTGGTAAACAACGACACCTACACCCCATTTTACTACCTCGATGCCATGCACTTCACCATTCAGGATAAAGCATCAAAATCGATGCAGCTCTATTCGACCTGGAACTTCGAAAACGTAGTAACCTACGACCGTACCATCGAAGACCATCACTTCACCGTAATGGCCGGTACAACTGCCTTTAAGAATATGTACGAAAACCTCAGCGGCGAAAAAGGCGACCTGATTTTCGATGATTTCGAACATTCATATATCGACAACGCTACCGACCCAACCAGTGTCAATGCAGGTGGCGGTTATTCGGAACACACTGTTGCATCGCTGTTTGGCCGTATCAACTACGACCTGAAAGACCGCTACATGCTGGCAGCTACCTTACGCCGCGATGGTTCTTCGCGTTTCGGTTCTGAAAACAAATATGGTTACTTCCCATCAGCATCGGCTGGCTGGGTCATCTCACGCGAAGATTTCATGAAAGGCACCGAAGGATTTATTGACATGATGAAAATCCGCGCCAGTTGGGGGCAAAACGGTAGCGAAAACATCGGTGACTTCGGATACACCTCAATTATCGGAAACCAAAACATCTACTATTTTGGTTCAGATAAAACCCAGTACAATGGTGCCCAGCCTACCCGTATTGCCAATCCATCGCTGAAATGGGAAACATCTGAACAAACCAACTTTGGTGTCGATGTTACGACGTTGAACAACAGCTTACGTTTCTCGTTGGATTACTATATCAAAACAACCAAAGACTGGTTGGTTACCGCACCGGTACCAATGCTTGTAGGAAACTCTGCCCCAATTATCAATGGTGGTTCTGTCCGTAACTCAGGTTTCGAAGCCGAGTTGGGTTACAAAAAACAGATGGGCAAAATTTATTTCGATGTATCGTTGAACGGGGCATACAATAAAAACGAAGTGCTCGATATCCGCAACTCAGAAAAGAGATTGCAGGGTGGCGACGGAGGATTTGGACAGTCAGGCGTACTTTACGCTGAAGTAGGAACCCCAATGGGTGTATTCTATGGAGTAAAAACCGACGGAATCTTCCAAAATCAGGCAGAAATCGATAGCTATGTCAACGAAAATGGCGGATTGATTCAGCCAAAAGCCAAACCGGGCGACATTAAATTTATCGATGCCGACGGCAATGGCTCAATTGACGGCGATGCCGACCGGGTTCAGATTGGCTCACCCTATCCCGATTTCACCGGAGGTTTGAACCTCACCCTCGATGGTTACGGATTCGATTTCAGCATGTTCTTCTATGCTGCTTTAGGTCAGGACGTTTACGATGCAACCCGCCGTTACGACATGAACGGAACCAACTACCGCGCCGACTGGCTAAACCGCTGGACTGGCGAAGGCACATCGAACTACTACCCACGAGTAACCTTTGTGGACGACAACCAGAACATGAAAACCGTCAGCGATTTCTTTGTTCACGATGGCAGTTTCCTCCGTTTGAGAAATATCACACTTGGTTACACCATTCCGAAGAGCAAATCTGACTATCTGAAAGTAAGCAAGATCAGGCTCTATGTTTCGGCCGAAAACCTGTTGACTATCACCGGCTACAAAGGTTACGACCCTGAAATTGGGGGTGGCGTTTTCAGCAACGGAATCGACCACGGTATCTATCCTCAAGCCCGTTCATTCATGGGTGGAATTAACATCGTATTCTAATCATACCCAAAAACGAAAGAGAAATGAAAAGAAATTTATTATATGCTGCAACACTGGTTGCGCTTGGCCTGGCGGGAAGTTCATGTTCAAAATCCTTCCTCGAACTGGAGCCCAAAACAGGGCAGGTGGAAGCCAACTACTATAAAACTGAGGAGCAAGCCCTTTTGGCACTTACGGCTGTTTATGATGCCTACTCGGTTCAAAACTGGCAATTTGTGCCCACCATGTCCGATATTTATTCCGACGATGCTTTCTGCGGTGGTTCAAATGCCAACGATATGAGCCAGTTCCAGGAAATTGAGATGTTCAACATGACGCCTGAAAATAATGCGGCCAACGACCTTTGGAACCGTTGCTACTCCGGCATTTACCGCGCAAACCTCTTCCTGCAAAAACAGGACGGGATCGACTGGAAAACAGATGGACTGAAAGAAAGAATGGAAGCCGAGGCGCTTTTCCTCCGTGCCTATTTCTACTGGGATTTGGTACGCCACTACGGCTCTGTACCAGTGATTACAACCGTTTTGCCAAGCGTTGAAGACTACAAAGGACTTCCGCAAAACACACCGGCAGAAATCTTTACTCAGATTGCCAAAGACCTGTTACTTGCGGCCGACAAATTGCCCGTATCGATTACGGCAAGCGAAAAAGGGCGCGTCTCAAAGGCTGCGGCTCAGGCTTTGATTGCCAGGATTTATCTCTATCACGAAGGTTTTGCCAAACCGGTTCTTGGTCAATCGGCATGGAGCGATGGCAGCAAAACTATCGATAAAACTTATGTACAAGGATTACTCGAGTCAATCATCAGCAGTAACCAATATTCGCTGGTCAGCAACTATGCCGAGCTTTGGAGTTGGGAGAACCAAAACAACGAAGAGTCAATTCTCGAAATTCAGTATTCCGAAAAAGCCAAATCGGGCGACTGGGGCGGATGGAACATCAACGGAAACTTCTCAAGTGTATGGATTGGCCCCCGTAACCCGGTTGGCGACCCAACGGCTTACCCCGGATGGTCGTTTGCCGTTCCTTCATGGAGCCTGGCCAACGAATTCGAAAGCAGCGACCCGCGCAAAGATGTAGCCCTCTACAATGCCGATGTAAAGCTCACCAGCTATACCCACGCATTTATGAATACCGGTTACTTCAACAAGAAATATATGGCGCTTAGCACCTACATTGGAACCGGTGGCGATGCAGCCCATAACTTCCCGCGAAACTTTGTCGATATTCGTTATGCCGATGTATTGATGATGGCAGCCGAACTGTTCCTTACCGATAACCCGTCGAAAGCGTTAGGCTACTTCAATCAGGTTCGTACCCGTGCCATGGGAAATGTGGCAGCCAAAACATCGATAACCCTCGACGATATTTATCACGAGCGGCGTGTTGAGTTTGCAGGTGAAGGCTTGCGCAAATGGGATCTGCTGCGCCGTGGCAACGACTATGCTGCCCAAAAAATCAACGCAAGCTTTGTATTGCCCTCAGGTACAACCAATGCCAACGACTTCCTTGGACGTACGTTCAAAGCTGAAACCTGGGGTATGTTCCCTATTCCGGCAGGCGAAATCCGCAACACCAACCAAGGTTCGCTTTCACAATTTGTACCTGCCTACAAATAATTAACCCTTAACGATTTAAATACGAAAAAAAAATGGGAAAATTAAGATACTTCAAATTCTTTGCAGCAATGTTTGCAGCTTCAGTGCTCTTCTTTGCCTGCGACCCGCAACTGGACGATAAACCGGATATTGGGCAAGCGCCAACCGATGCGCAAGTCGATTTCACCATCACTCCGGGAAGCAACGATTTCAATTTCACTATTGCCAATACATCATCCGTTACCGGTATTGCAACCTGGGATTTAGGAAACGGCAGCAAAGCCTCTACCACAGATGTAACAGGTTACTATCCCCTTCCGGGCGATTATACCATTACACTGACTTTGGTTACCCGTGGCGGTACTGTGAAAAAAAGCAAAACGCTGACAACAACTAAAACCGATTACTCCATCTTTACCGACGCTAAATTTGTTTTGCTTAGCGGCGGAATCAACGCGGCTGACGGAAAAACATGGGTACTCGACAGCCTATCGAAAGGCCATATCGGTGTAGGGCCTGCCGGTAGCGTAGGAACCGAATGGTGGAGCGCCGACCCGCTTGCCAAACAGGGAGTAAAAGTGCTCTATGATGACAAATTGAACCTGAAGATCACAGGTTTTGCCGCTACTTATACCAACAATGGTAAAAGTTATGTGAAGAGCAATGTGGTAGATAAAACGCCTCAATACTCCAATCCAACCGCATTGGATGGTGACATAGTGGTTGATTATACCCCAACACCAGGAACTTGGTTTGTACAGGAAAAGAACGGGAAAGTATACCTTTCGCTCAACGGTCAAACCCCAATTTTCCCATGCTTCGACACCGGAGCTAAAAATGGCGAATATGAGATCCTAAAATTGGAAGAAAACCTGCTCGAATTGGTAGCTACCGGCGACGACGGCAATGCATGGCATTATCAGTTGATCCCACAAGGTTATGTGAAACCCACTGTTACATTCGATGTTAATGTGGTTACAACTGCCAACGTCAACGAATATGCAGTATCGCTGAAAAATATCGTTATCCCCGATGGCCTTTCAATTACTAAACTTGCCGTTGACTTTGGCGATGGCACAGTAAAGGAAGGTGCCGACTATCAGGCTGTCGTATCAAACACTTACATGAGGGCCGCACCATACAGCCTAAAGGTTACTGTAACTACCTCGAACGAAACCATCGTGAAAACGCAAACCGTTCAGGTAGCGGCCAACCACCCGTCGTACGTACCGTTCCTGCTCGATATGATGGTTACTTACAACGATTTCAGTGAAGTGGCTATGGCCCCGGTAAACGGACAAGACTGTGCCGTTTCGATTGTCGACAACCCATCGAAAGTATATCCAAACAAATCGTCGAAAGTTGCCTTCTATAGCAAAACCAATCAGGATTGGGCCAACGCTTACATGCAACTGGCACCGGGCTACCGTTTCGACCTTCGTTTGCAACACATCTTCAAAGTGATGGTTTATGGCAAAGCAGGGCAGAAAATTTTGTTGAAGCTCGAAAATACCGACCGTGGCGGCAATGCATGGCAAACCGGTACTGCCGACCTTATCTATACGATTCAGAAAGATGATACCTGGGAAGCTGCCACCTTCGATTTCAGCGGTGTATCAGCCGGCTGGAACTGGACCGGTGACATTTACACCTCGAACATCGTAACCGATTCAAACTTCAATCATGGTTTCTACAATGTGATACGCATCATGTGCAATCCGGACAACGAAGTTGGAACACATTCTTTCTATTTTGATGACCTTTCAGGTCCTCATGTCGAGGGCTTAAAATCAGCACAAATCAACAAATAGAAAGCTTTAGGTAAATAGCTCAACACTGCCCGTTTCAAATATGCGGGCAGTGTTTTTTTCGCAAATATTAAATATTCATGACAACACATCAGGCTTACTTCATCAAAGGACTCCTTCCCTTTCTTCTCGCGCTGACCATTTTTGCCTGTACTGAAAGCACCAATACAACCGGGAATGAAATGGAAAAGAGAATTGAACAACTGCTTAAACAGATGACTATCGAAGAGAAAATGGGTCAACTGTCGCAGATTGAACCCTCCTTTCCTGACAATGAAGAAAAGGTCAAAGAAGCTGTACGCGAAGGGCGCTACGGCTCCTTCCTGAATATTTCAGGGGTCGAAAAAATCAATGAACTTCAACGGATAGCCGTCGAAGAAAGTCGATTAAAAATTCCGCTGCTTATCGGTCGGGATGTGATTCACGGATACCGCACAATCTTTCCTATCCCCCTTGCAATGGCCTCATCGTGGAACCCCGAACTGGTGAGAGAGGCCTACCGTATTTCATCCATCGAAGCTGCCTCTCAAGGTATACGGTGGACTTTTGCACCTATGATTGACATTACCTGGGATCCGCGCTGGGGGCGAATTGCCGAAGGTTGCGGCGAAGATCCCATTCTCGCCTCGGCGATGGCTGAGGCAATGGTCAAAGGGATTCAGGGGGAGAACCTGACCGACCAAACTGCTGTCGCTGCCTGTGCCAAACACTTTGTCGGCTATGGCTTTGCCGAAGGCGGACGCGATTACAGCACCACCTATATTCCCGAGCCCCTTCTCCGCGATGTAGTGCTTAAACCTTTTAAAGCCGCCAAAGAGGCTGGTGCCCTCACTTTTATGTCGGCCTTCAACGACTTGAACGGGGTCCCCACCTCCGGAAACCAATTTACGCTACGCAAAATTCTCCGTGATGAATGGCACTTCGATGGAATGGTCGTAAGCGATTGGGGATCTATAGAAGAAATGATTAACCACGGCTTCTGTTCCGACCGCAAAGAGGCTGCCCTCAAAGGCCTTCGTGCCGGAGTCGATATGGAAATGTCGGGCAGTACATACTACGAAAATATCCAGAGACTGCTCGAAGAGGGAAAACTACAGCAAAAGCTTATCGACGATGCCGTGCGCAACATCCTCAGGGTTAAAATGAAACTTGGGCTTTTCGACCATCCCTATGTCGACCCCAAGCTGGAACAACAGATACTCTCACCCGAGTTTCTGGCCCATGCCCGCAAGGTGGCACGCCAAAGTGCAGTATTGCTGAAAAACTGCAATAAAACATTACCCATACAAAGCGCCACAGGATCGGTGGCCGTGATTGGCCCTCTGGCCGACTCGCCCCGCGACCAGTTAGGCACATGGGTTTTCGATGGGAAAGCCGAAAATGCAATAACCCCACTGGCAGCTATCCGCGAAACCATTGGGAGCGACCGAGTCCATTTTGCTCAGGGGTTAAGATATAGCCGCGACAAGGGGCACGATGGATTTGCCAATGCAATAGCCGCTGCCCGTCAGTCAGATGTCACTCTTTTCTTTGCCGGCGAAGAGTGGATCCTCTCAGGCGAAGGACAATCAAGGGGCGAAATCAACCTCCCGGGTGCACAGCAAGAATTGATTGAAGCATTGGCACAAACAGGAAAACCATTGGTGGTCATCGTCATGGCCGGTCGGCCACTCGCTATCGGCCAAACGGTCGAATTGGCAGATGCCGTACTTTATGCCTGGCATGGCGGCACCATGGCGGGCCCCGCAATAGCCGACCTTCTTTTTGGGAAAGAGTGCCCTTCCGGGAAATTGCCGGTCACTTTTGTCAAAGGCTCCGGACAAATCCCCTTTTATCATTATCATAAAAACAGCGGAAGGCCGGCTACACCCGGCTCGTGGACCCCAATCGACAGTATTTCGGTCGAAAACCCGCAAAGCTCGCTCGGATACAAATCATTCCATCTCGATTACGGCTACACCCCCCTCTTTCCGTTTGGATATGGTCTTAGTTATACTACTTTTGAATATCACAATCTTTGGCTGTCGTCCGACGGGCTGACCAACGGGGGCTCCCTAACGGTAAAAGCATCGGTGACCAACAGTGGCGACCGCGATGCCGACGAAGTGGTACAATTGTATATTCGCGACCGCTTTGGATCTGTTACCCGACCGGTAAAAGAGCTGAAAGGGTTCAAGCGGATAGCCCTGAAGGCCCGCGAAACCGCTGAAGTATCTTTTGTCCTGACTCCGGAAGATCTTGAATTCTTCGACGGACAAAAGATGATAACAGAACCGGGCGATTTCGATGTATGGATTGGACCCAACTCCTCGACAGGCATCCCTGGAGAATTTAAATTTTATTAAACCATCAATAACTACAAGTATGAAGATTAGCATCTTATCATTAATTCTGGGCACATTGGCCTTCAGCGGTTGCGCAAAGGACCCGGACAGCGCCCCTCCGGGCGAGAAACCGGGAGGTGGTACCACCACTGGCGAATATACCCTCGTTTGGAGCGACGAATTCAATTATACCGGTCTGCCCGATAACTCGAAATGGAGTTACGACACCGACGGCAATGCCGGAGGCTGGGGCAACAACGAAAAACAATATTATACCAAAGAACGGCTCGAAAATTCGGAAGTTAAGGGGGGCATGCTCTTTATCAACGCCATAAAAGAAAATTACCAACCCGGGTTTAACTACACTTCGGCCCGTCTGGTTACACGGACAAAAGGCGACTGGCTCTATGGCAAAGTGGAAGTGCGGGCCAAACTACCCGATGGCCGCGGCATGTGGCCGGCTATCTGGATGTTGCCTACCGACTGGGCTTATGGAAACTGGCCGGCCAGCGGCGAGATTGATATCATGGAAAATGTCGGTTACGACCCTTATGTCATTGTTGCGTCGGCTCATACCCAAGCTTATAACCATGTACAGGGAACACAAAAAAGTGCCACCACCCGCGTAAACGATTGCTATACCGCATTTCACAACTATATACTCGAATGGGAGGCCAGCGAATATCGCATTTACATTGACGATAAGCTCCTTTTTACCTTCAAAAACGAGGGCAAAGGGTTTACCGTATGGCCATTCGATAAACGGTTTCACCTGTTGCTCAATGTTGCCGTTGGCGGAAACTGGGGCGGTGCCCAGGGCATCGACGACACCATCTTTCCACGCACCATGGTGGTCGACTATGTAAGGGTTTACCAAAAGAAATAGCATCCTTCATCATCTGGTTAATTACCTGTTATCAACGAAGAAAAGCTGCACGGTTTTACCGATGCAGCTTTTCAATTTTATAGTGACGCCTTCGCCGAATATTGTTCCGAGACGGAGTAAGAGCTTAGTTTTGTGGAACAATCAATTCCAACATTCCCGGAGTACTGTAAGTCAAATAAGTACCATACTGGTCGTTATAGACAAGATAGACCTCTACATCGCGAAGCTGGCCCAGCAACTGCTTGCTTTTATCGACACCCAATACCATGAAGGTGGTAGCCAAAGCATCGGCTGTAATACAATCGTTGGCCAGTACGGTAGCGCTCAGCAGGGTATTTCGTGCCGGGTAGCCGGTATGCGGATCGATGGTGTGCGAATATTTCACCCCATTCTCGACATAAAATTTACGATAGTTGCCCGATGTAGCCAATGATTTATTGCGAAGTTCGACAACAGCTTCCAAATCTTCGCCCGGCGAGAAGTTATTGTCCTGAGGTTTATCTATCCCTATCCGCCAAAAGTTGCCCGAGCTGTTTCTTCCCGTTCCGCGCACTTCGCCACCCACTTCGACCAGATAGTTCTGAACCCCTTTGGCTGCCAGAAAATCACAAATTAAATCGACAGAATAGCCCTGTGCCAGTGCATTGGCATCCAGCATCACTTCAGGGTAATCTTTCTTCACTTTCCGGCCTTCAAGTTTTACCTTGTCCATACCCACATATTTCAACAACGACTGGATGTAAGCCGAATCGTGTTTGGCCACCGGGCCATTGCTAAAGCCCCATGCCCGCACCACCGGGCCAACCGTCATATCGAATGCCCCGCCCGACAATTGATAGATTTCATCGGCCTTATTGTAAACGGTCACAAACCAGTCATCGGCCAGTACAGTGGTGTCGTTGCGGTTAATCTTCGAAATAATGGAAGTTGAATCGTATATCGACAGTGACTTGTCAAATACTTTCAGCAACGAATCGATCGAACGGCTGTAATCGCGTTGCTGGTCATCCTGATAGGTGATATGATAGGTGGTTCCCTGCGCTGCACCGCCAACCATAATATATTCTTTTTGAGGGGCGCTGCAGCCAACAGCCAATAGCAAGGCAAACAAACCTAAACCATTGAGGCATCTTTTCAAATTTGACATATCGTTTTAAATAACAGTTTCACCTGCAAAAATAACCAAATCATTTCCGGTTGGCCTTTCATTGTACAACAATTGTCTGAAAAAAAGAGAAGCTTGCACTGCACGTGCAAGCCTCTCAAATGTTGACTGCAGATTCATCTTCGAAAGAAAAGTGTACCTGCCTGAAGTCTCTGGATTAATACAACCCACTCACGGTCATATCCTTCGGATAGGTGACACTAAATTTTAACGGGACCGATATCTTTTCGCCGGGCTGAAGTTTCAGCTTCCAGGTAATAATGCCTTCGTTGTCCACTTCGCTGTCGCCACCTTTGGGTGCAATCGGCTCAATTTTAATCTTTTCGTTACGCGAAACCGGGAACTGGTCCTTCAACTCCAGTTCAACCGCTTTGCCTTTGCTGTTGGTCACCTCTATGGTATATTCATAAAGTACCTTGTTTTCTTTCGACAACATACCGGCATGATCGGTAAACTTATTCTCCAGTTTACGTTCGATTTTAACTCCCTCGTCAACGCCTAACGAAAGCTCCATTTTATCGCCCGAAGTAATACTCTGGCCAATAAAACTGTTGCCAACCAATCGTTGGTCAAGAAAAACTGACATTGAGCCACTCAGCATCGGGAAGCTAAAGGGATTTTTTACCGTAGCTTTCAGAAAAGCCTGCTGAACCATCTTTGGAGCGGTAAACCAGGCCAATTCGGCATCGGCATCGGCAGCAGCCACCTGCACCCGGTGAGGCTTGCCATCGGAAATAATATCCACTTTACGCGGAAACACAAAACTAAATGAGGTGCTCTCTTCGCGAACAACAATCGTTTCGAGCAGACTGGCATCGGCCACCGGAGCAGGTGCCGGCATCGCTTCATCGCTGTAGCCCCTGACTGAAATATTCTGAGCCGACTTCATCATATAAGGTCTTGGCTGCCATGCATCGAGATACCACCCTGTAAGCTTAGGGGGATTCCCGTAAACAAACGGACGGGCAGTCGATATTTCGATATTGGCCTGACTCCAATCTTCACCTGTCGATTGCCAAATGGTGGCAAAATAGGTGAAACTCATCTTCGCAACAGCCGAGGCTGCTCGAATTTCGTACTGTGGGGCCCAGCCGCTCTGCAGTGTGATATAAGTCAAACCAACCGGTACACTACTTTTGTCGCTGGCCGTCTGCAACCTGACTATAATATTCTTACAGCTTCCCGTTCCGGGCGACAGGTTACCCAATTCGCTCTCGACAACCGCTTTTCGGTCGTTCAATTTTTTGATCTCCCCATCAATGGTTGCCATGCGGCCATAGTTCTCCATCAGCATTTTTTCGAGATAGCGGGTGTGTGCCTCCATATCGGTTGCTGTAACCCGCTGGCTATTTGGAAATGGATTGGTGCGCTGATAAAAGTCGTTCGATGAGGCAATCACCGATTTACGATTGTTCGCTTCGTTTATCTGGCGGTTCAGTTCATCGAGCTGCGATTGCAGTTTCTGCACTTCCGGCCTTTCCGTATCTTTCAGCAACGCATCTTCAATGACCACCTCCGATATCGTCACATCGTTCTGGCCAGGCAATCCGATTTGCAGCGATTCGTTCACCAGCCACGACGTAAGTTTAGGAATACGAATAATGTTCTCGCCTCTCTTTAATTCTACCGTCATCTCTTTTTCAATCAAAGCACGGTCGGTAAAAACGGTCACCTTTTTAATGGCTGCACGGGGCTCAATATTTTCGGCAACGGTAACCAGGGGAAAAAGCATTCCGGCAACAGCCAAAAGCATTACCCATTTTTTAGTTGAATCAGCTCTGTTCATCTTTCTGTCGATTTTATCCTGATTTATAAATTTCATTCTGTTACACAACAACCATCCACAGCAAAATCCATTCCGTTTTATACTTCTTATCCCAGATCCTTTTTTTCGCATCACAAATTACAATATAACACCTTGATTGGCAATAGTCGAATTATTGTGAAATTTCAACTTTAATCTGTCCCGACCGAACACATAGCCTCCATAAACCACCCGGCCGGGCGTTAGTTTTGGAAAATAAAAAATAGGGAAAATATTTTACTTGGAATATTTTCCATTATATTTGGAAAATATATAAGGAGAAATATTTTCCAATCCGTCCCAAGATGAAAGAAGAGATCCTGCAAACCGCGCTCGAACAGTTTTTAAAGTATGGCATCCGCAAGATAACCATACAAAAGCTGGTTGAACCGATGGGTATATCGACCAAAACCGTTTACAAATCCTTCAAGAACAAAGAGGAATTGCTGGAAGATGTATTGCAGCTATTTTATAATCAACAATATCAAATTTTCAAAAACATTGCCACAGTAAACAGTTCGGTCGTTATTTTGTTCGATGCCTGGGCCAAAGGGCTGGAAATGGAATATGGGGTCAACAAGGTTTTCTTTCAGGATCTCCATAACTATTACCCCGAACTGGAACTGAAAGCAGAAACAAGTATCAGCACCCAATACTGGGAACAATTACAGCAAATTATCCTTCGCGGTATCGATGAAGGTGTTTTCATTCCCGGAATCGTTCCCGAGATTGTATTGGAATCGATGGCGGTCCTTTTTACGACCATCGTACGTAGCAATCAGTTCAAAAAGTTCAACCGTCCACCCGAGGAGATTTTGTTTAACACCCTTGCCCCGCTGGTAAGGGGCATTTGTACTGAAAAGGGGATAAACGAACTTAACAGCCATATATCGTCAACCCATTTTTATCAACAATCAAAATAAATTTTAATATCCATTTAGCAATTAAACAATTATGAAGAAGAAAATTTTATTCCTTTCAGTAGCTTTTATGCTTATCCTTTCGTTAGGGGCCACAGCTCAACCCAAAACAGGTGGCGATTACTTTGCCGGCAAATGGGATGTATTGGTCAAAGGTACCCCTAATGGCGATGCGCAAATGATTTTTATCCTCGAAAAGAAAGATGCCACGATGACCGGTGTCGTGCAGGATACTACCGGTGCAGAGATCTCAAAAATCAGCAGTGCCGATCTAAAGGAAAACTCGCTTACCGTCTATTTCAATGCCCAGGGTTACGATGTGTACCTGATGATCGACAAAAAAGACGATACCCATGTTACCGGTAACCTGATGGGCATGTTCGATGCCGAAGGCAAACGGATGGAAGAGGGCAAATAGGCTTTGGCACCATATCTGGCGCACGCTTGCGTTATTTTTTGACAACTTTTGGATACAGCATAAAAAGCCTTTTTTAGTTTTTAGACATGATTAGCATGCTTCATGGCCCGGAGTCGTTGTATTGACGGATTCCGGGCCTTTGTTTTTTTGCGCTGCAAACCACCTTCATTTTCCTGAACCGGCCAAACTTTTAACGGTCAACCACTTTCCTGCAGGCTGTGCGCCAACACCCTTATCCACCACAAACCAGGAACAGCAAACAATCAATAAAGGAATATGTTAACAAAATAGCACTACGGCATAAAATCATCAATCAGCAAATGCAATATTCAGCCCAACAGCTGCAATACCTGATATCAGTCCAAAAAAAAGGAACCAACATTATGAAAAATAAAGAAAGCAGGCGCAACACTTTGAAAAGTACCTGATTTTTAGTAAATTATTGCCTCACAAAAAATATCCCTTTTTTATTTAAACGACTATGAAAAGGTTACTTGTTTTGCTGATTATGGGCTTTTCCAGTTTGTTGGTATTGGCCCAAAAAGAGAGTGGCATTGTCTATTCGGAACACGATGCCATCGGTAAGACCCGCGCCCTCTGGGCTGCAATGATTCAAGGCGACAAAGAAAAGTTCTGTAGTTTCTTTGCCGATACAGTTATGCTGGTTCAAAACGATAAAAGTTCAACCCAACTTAAAAATGAGATGGGTGGATTTGTCGATTTCTGGAAAAGATTTACAAAAGCCGAGATTAAAGACAATCCTCCGGCTTATCCCGATGCCATCGATTATAAACCGGGAGGCCTTTGGGTGCAGGATTGGATATTGTGTACCGGAAGGGACACCATGTCGGGCATCAACCTGAATATGCCCTGTCATAACCTCTACCGGTTCAATCAAGAGGGGAAAATATCCCTGCTGATTCAATATTATCAGGAAGAGCAGTTTAACGAAATGTTCAGGAGTCAGCAAACCCGCGAGAATGGCAAAATCTATAAAAACCATCCTCTTATTGTCACAGTAAGGAAAATGATAAATGCCCTTTGCGATGAAGATATCGAGAAATATCTTGGCTACTTTACCAAAAAAGCAACCTTTTGGGACAATACAATGAAGTATAACGACAAAGGCATGACCGTGGAACAGGAAAGGGCAATGTGTAAAGATTTTTTGACTAAATATTCCGACATTCGTTTCGAACAGGTAGGCTATCCCGATTGCCTCTATTACGACGAGGGAAACTCATGGATAGTAATGTCTTGGTGGACAATAAAATACAAAAATCGCGAAACAAAGGAAGAGATATCAGCCCCCATCATGTTAACCCACAACTTTAATGCTGACGGCAAAGCCACCGGCGAGGGAGCCTTCTATAGTCCAATCATCATGCAAAAATAAATCTCAGGTTCCATTATCGCAAAGGCAGCTAACCCCTCGGGCGAACTGCCTTTTTTTTGCCCTTCCCCTTTTTCGTCCGATAGCCCGATTCGAAAGCGACATCGACTTTTTAAGCTGTAAATCAAACTACTACAATATCTCTACTTCAATATATTTATCAACAACCAGCCATATCTCCAACCATAACTCCTCATCCGGCACCTATTATGGCACTGTTCGCACCGTATCATCTCTGTTTTTACCGTGTATCTTCTCTGTATTATCTGTGTTGTAGAACACACAATATACACACAAGATACACACAAGATAGGGATTTGGTAAGAATGAAAGATTGGACAGGGCCCTGAGTAAACAGTCCCGATTGGTAATTTAAATTGCTGGATATGATGGTCGAGCCAGTAGTTGGAATGATTATATATACCTTATATTATCGCATCCAGCAGCAAACAAAAGAGAGCGCCCCTGCGGTAAACCGATGGTGACCGTAAGCATGTGTATTGTGCTTTTCCAGCCGAAGCTCAACGCTTTCGTTTGTAGCACCCACATAATAACGGTTCAATTTTTCGCTGTAAATGATGTAACAGTATGCTGCCATCTCTGATTCCTAAGAAGAATGAAAAAGCACCTGCTGTACGGCAAGTGCTTTCTTTTTGTGGGCCCA
>JACCEE010784621.1_pt1 | contig 57281 bp, 42 predicted proteins | sample 7449931 | NCBI WGS metagenome assembly JACCEE01 (sample SAMN15323457, study PRJNA562643) | freshwater metagenome | isolation source: river surface water | place: USA:Blue River Watershed | collected 2017-08-19
ACATCTTCCAAGGCGATTGACCATTTTAATTCACCTTGTTCAATTTCCACTTTAATTTCGGCTAAACCATTGATAATTTGACTACATTCTTCTGCTGTGAGTACGCCAACTTTTGCCAACATTTTGGCATGAGCAGTGGAGCCCATAATGTCGTATTCATACAAACGCTGATCGAAACTAACAGAAGCAGTAAACGCTTCCACAAAAGCGTTAGTCGGTTCAGTAAAACGTCCACTCCATGGTTTTTCCAACGTACTCATTCTCTTCCTCATGTCATAAAATTATAGAAAACAATTTTTTAGTTAAAAACGACATCATATCGCTTAATTATTACCGTTACACGCTTGTTTAGCGGCTTTTAACTGGTCGTTACTACACACATCTTTATTCATATCTGTGCCCACGCACCATGTTTTATGCTCTGTCCAAGAGCTGATAGTGCGTGCACTTCCATCTTCGCAACGAACAATATAAATCTGGTATTTTGAACCGGATTCAGTCATCTCTCTGGATTTAAAAGAAATATTTTCGGGTTGATTCGCCCATGCGCTTTGCATCATACCACTCAAACCCAAGCACATCCCTACCCCGACGTTAAACAACCATTTCATTGAGAAAACTCCTACAAACAGTGGTTATTACAGTGAGTTATCGCTGTGAATAATAAGGCGTATGATAAGATAAACTGCTTTAAAAATTTAAAAAAATACAAAACTACTAAGGATTTAGTAAAACAACATTCCTTATAAAAATCTAGTTATATTCTCAACAGTTTAGCTTAAAACACAAGTCTTGATAATTGACTTTTAGTTATAACTAAAAGTAATTTTTTTAAATTTCAACTGACCAAAATTCACAATTTTTTCCCTCGTAAGTCAGTGGGCAAAAAAATTGTTTTATGGTTAATAATAATGAATTTATTGTAAAATCGGTTGAAATTCATCATTTTGCTCATACGATAACGCTTAATTAAGCTTTTTAAGTTTAACATTTCATGTCATTACATAACATAGTTGTCTTTTTAATTCTTTAAATACGCTATCAAAGTTATTTCCTATAAAAAATATTATTTTTTAAAGCCTTTATTTACAAAAAATGTTTTATATTTTAGGAGTTATGCAGTTGAAATGAGGAGTGCAATCGCTTTAGCGATTGCAATTGGCAGACCTGCTCGTTTTTGAAACCTAATAGACCTTTGTTTTAATTTGAATTTATCGCCAAATTTGGGTTATTTAGTTCTCGGCAACCCGCGCAATAGCTAAAGCTATTGCACTCCTTTCTAATCAACTGCGTAACTCCTAATATTTAAATAATTTTGAGCAAATGGAATAAAACTGTGCTTATTTTCTATGTTAAAAAAATATCTTTTTTCTTTAAAATGCTATTTTTTAAGATTTAGTCAATTAAAATTTCGCTTAAAAAAAGATTGACAAGGTTACTCAACTTTGCAACATTAAGTAAATCATGTTGTACTTCAATGCAACATGGCACTTAAAACCATCAACAACATCGTCTATAAAGATTCATAACTTTAGTTTAAACTAGCTAGGTTTATCTAAACTTAATTGATAATGACACACGTTAACACCACATTTTAATTGGCTAACTAACATTTGTTCAATTTATTGAAGGAGGATTGCAAATGAGTACTTTAACCCTAAAATCCGTTTTAGAAAGCAAACATGAACACGCTGATTTAGTGATGGTTCGCGCTGACATGACTTTATTGGAAGCCTCACAAGAATTGTGCAAACAACACGTTGGTGCTGCTTTAGTCAGTAACGAATCCAAAGAGCCAGTCGGCATTTTATCTGAACGGGATATTTTACGTTTTTGCGCTCAACGCTACCAAGATTTTAACACCGCAAAAGTCAGCGAAATCATGACCAGCAACTTGATTGTAGGTACAGCTAGCATGAGCATCAACGAAGCGCAAACCATTATGACAGAGAAAAAATTCCGTCACTTACCTGTCGTTGATTTACATGGCAAAATCATCGGTTTAGTTTCTATTGGTGACTTAGTAAGCGTCAAATTAGAAGAATCCGATGTAGAAATTAAATACTTACGCGATTTTATTGCTGCTTAATCACGCATGTCGTGCACTGTGAGCGCGGCGATTAAATGTGTATGTTGCTTGAAGTTGTTTAATTCTTCGTTGTCTTCCCAAAGTGTTGTACTTTGGGAAATTCATTTAAGAAGGAAAGTCCAATGAAAGTTCCTCCCATTGAACGTCTGCGCGAACACATCAGCCAAGCTAAATTTGACTTAGCAGAAACAGCTTTAATTATTGCACAAGCAGAATATCCACAATTAGAAATTGCGCAATATGTAGATAAAATTGACAAGTTAGCGCAACAAGTCAGAAAACAAACGCAAAATTTAAGCTCTGCACCTGATATTTTATATGCCATGAATCAGGTGTTATTTGAGCAACAAAAGTTTATTGGCAATAATCAAGACTATTACAATCCGCGTAATAGTTTCTTAAATGATGTATTAGACCAAAAACAAGGAATTCCCATTACATTATCTATTCTTTATTTAGAAATTGCCAAGCGTTTAGAATTACCGTTAGAAGGCGTTTCTTTTCCTGGACATTTCTTAGTCAAATTAGCGGTAAGTGAAGGTGAAATTATTTTAGACCCTTTTTGTAAAGGCGTTTCTTTAAGCCAAGAAGAGTTAATGCAACGTTTAGAAAGCACTTATGGCTTAGATGTAGATAATGAAGTTTTATATCAGTCTTTAGAAACCGCGAGCAATGCGGATATTCTAGTGCGTTTATTGCGTAATTTAAAAATTATTTATTTACGGCAAAAACAATTTCAAAAAGCATTGACCGTGTTAGACCAATTATTAATTTTTACGCCCAATACCGCTGATGAATGGCGCGACCGTGGGCTGGTTTATCAACAGTTAGAATGCTTTAAAGCGGCAGCTTATAATTATCAACAGTATTTAGAGCTTGCTCCCGAATCGCCAGATAATGAATTAATCAGTGCACAAATTTATGATTTACAAAAACACATTGCACAATTGCATTAATTCTTTAAAATCTATAGTTCTTTAAAAAATCTCGCCAAAAAACGCAAAATTCAGAGATTACAAACCATTCCCAACACTCCCTTTTTCCTTAAAGACGCAATAGCGGACTTTAAGGTTTTTTCTTTGTTCATTTTTAGATAAAGGACACACTATGCGCCCAAGTGGTCGGCAACCGCAAGAATTACGCTCAATCAAAATTACTCGCCATTATACACAACATGCAGAAGGCTCAGTTTTAGTTGAATTTGGCAAAACTAAAGTCATTTGCACGGCATCCATTGAAGAAAAACAACCGCGTTTTTTAAAAGATAAATCGCAAGGTTGGATAACAGCGGAATATGGCATGTTACCGCGTGCGACTCATCATCGCTCTCAACGTGAAGCGGCGAGCGGTAAACAAGGTGGGCGGACAATGGAAATTCAGCGGTTAATTGGGCGTTCTTTGCGAGCCATTGTAGATTTAGAAGCGTTAGGCGAACGAACAATTACTTTAGATTGTGATGTTATTCAAGCAGATGGTGGTACACGCACGGCTTCAATTACGGGCAGTTATGTTGCGTTAGTAGATGCTATCAATTATTTGTTGAAAAAAAGGTTAATTAAAAAGAATCCTATTCATGGCGCAGTAGCGGCAATTTCAGTGGGAATTTATCGGGGTACACCGGTTTTAGATTTAGAATATGTAGAAGATTCTGAAGCCGAAACGGATATGAATGTGGTCATGAATGAAGCAGGGCAATTTATTGAATTACAAGGCACAGCAGAAGGTCATGCTTTTAGACATGAAGAATTATTAGTCATGCTAGATTTAGCAAAATTAGGCGTTATGCAATTGATGGAAGTTCAAAAAGCGGCTTTAGCTGCTTAAAGAATTTTACTTAATTTGTGTAATATGATTGTCATTAAACTTTCATGCAATTAACACAGAAGCGACATAAAAATTACTTAAAATTTAATGAGTGTTATTCACAAAAAACACCCTATTATTTTTATTTTCCTATTAAGGAGAAAGTAATGAAAAAATCTGTGTTAGTTGCTTTAAGTTTACTAAGCAACTTAGTTTTTGCCCAAAATGAAGCTTCCTTTAATACTGAAACAGGCGCGGTGCATATTCCTAAATTGCAAATCGTCGGCGACACTTCAGGAACGAGTTACGCGATTGATTTAAAAAATACGGGTGACGTTAATTTTAGTGTGACAGAAGTAAAACCGTTAGCGGCAATCACTGGTATTAGCAATATTCAAGTTGGAACACGTCCTTATTATTTAATTGAAAATATGGAGGATGGCGAATTAAAAACCCAATTACAGCAATGCAATGAAAAACCTTTAAAGAAAACTGAGTTTTCTATTGGTCATCGCGGCGCAGCGATGCAATATCCTGAACACACCAAAGAGTCTTACACCGCCGCTGCACGCATGGGTGCTGGAGTGGTTGAATGCGATGTTACTTTTACCAAAGATAAACAATTAGTGTGTCGCCATTCTCAATGTGATTTACACACTACGACTAATATTTTAGCAACGCCATTAGCTGCAAAATGCACCAAACCTTTCACCCCTGCCGATGCTGCCAGCGGTGCAGCAGCAAGCGCAACCTGTTGTACTAGCGACATTACTTTAGCTGAATTTAAAACATTGTGCGGTAAAATGGATGCCAGCAATTCAAAAGCAACAACCGTTGCTGAATATTTAAACGGCACACCAAGTTGGCGCACAGATTTATATGCAACCTGTGCAACTTTGATGACTCATGCAGAAAGCATTGAATTATTTAAACAATTAGATGTCAAAATGACACCTGAGTTAAAAAGTGCAAGTGTAACAATGCCCTATGAAGGCAGTTATACACAAGAACAATATGCACAACAAATGATTGATGAGTATAAAGCGGCTAAAGTCCCAGCAAGTCAAGTATTTGCACAATCTTTTAATTTAAATGACATCTTATATTGGATTGCAAAAGAGCCTGATTTTGGTAAACAAGCTGTGTTTTTAGATGAGTTAGAAACTTTAGATGGCGTTGATAAATCAACTGCACGTTTACCTGAATTAGTCGCTAAAGGTGTAAAAATCATCGGTCCCCCCACATGGATGTTAGTCACTGCGGAAAATGGTAAAATTGTTCCTTCTGCTTATGCCAAAAAAGCTAAAGCATTAGGTTTAGAGATTATTACTTGGACATTAGAACGCTCAGGCCCTTTAAACACAGGCGGTGGTTGGTATTATCAATCTATCAACAGTATTGTGAAAAAAGACGGCGATATGATGACATTTTTGGATGTGATGGCAAAACAAGTGGGCATCCGCGCAATTTTCTCTGATTGGCCTGCAACTGTGACGTATTATGCAAATTGCATGGGCTTATAGGATAAATATCTAAAATTCTTAGTTTTTTAAGACTGGCAGTCTTTAAAAATACTGCTGGTCTTATCGCTGTACTAAAACTGTGTTTTATCAGACTTATGATTAAACAACTCGCTTTACTTCTTTTTAAACATGTCAAATAGGTTCTATAAAGGCTGTAAAAATCTTCAAAAAAAAACCTTACAACCTTTTTTAACTCTCTTATTTACTCAAATACGTCAACACGTTCCACATCCGCTGTTGAATACTTGCAAAATGTGCAGTAGTTGCCAATAAATCAGTTTCAGTTTGTACATATTTATCGGCGACTAATTCATCCCGACAATTTTGCACAATCTCTTGCACGCTTTCGGGCGTGGACTCTAAATGAAATTGCAAACCTAATACTTTACTGTTAAACAAAAAAGCTTGATTTTGACAACCTACACTCTGAGCTAATAACGTCGCATTAGGTGGCAAAGCGAAAGTGTCTCCATGCCAATGAAAAGCAGTAAATTCAAGCGTATTTGTCCCAAAAATTTGCTGACTTTTATCACTATTAACTAATTCAATTGGAAACCAGCCAATTTCTTTATACGCATTGCGCGTGATTTTCGCCCCCAGCACATCCGCAATCAATTGCGCCCCTAAACAAATTCCTAACACGGGTTTATCTGCTGCAATTATTTGTTGAATAAAAGCTTTTTCACGCTCAAGCCATGGAAATTGCTCAACTTCATAAATATTCATTGAGCCGCCCATTACAATTAAAAAATCCACAGATTCTAATGTAGGTAACGGTTCATCATTAAATAAACGTGTCACGTTGACTTGATGTCCTTGTTGGTCTATCCACGTTGCAATACTGGCTAATCCTTCAAAGGGAACATGTTGTAAATAATGGATATTCATTGTTTTGCTTTCTCCATGCGATGAAAAAAATCGGACGATATTTTATAGAGCATTTCTAACGTTTCTCCAAAATATTCCGTTGTATTGTAGTCTAAATAAAAAAGGGCGTTCTCAAACGCCCTTTTTTGCTTTCTGTTTAATCGTTTTTTTAGCTTACATGCGTTTTGCCAAAACTCTCCGCTAAATGCGGTAAACCCCATGCTAACGTATGTAACTCCAGCACCGTATCACGGTCTGCGAGTAATTCACGGCGTTCGGCGGGGGTTAAGCTTTCAATGCCATCTTCTAATAATTGGTAAATTAAACCTTGCAAACGGTGTTTTTGCCGTTTACTCGGTTTGCTTACGGGTAATAAAGCAGCATGTAACGCATTGATTTGTGGGTCTAACAAAACTTCTGTGAAACGTTCAACACTGCTTGCAGCTAAATGGTCTTCTTGCGCTAAATGATGTTCTAAACGCAATAATACTTGTGGTGGTTGGGTTTCTTCAGGAATTAAAAATAATCCCTGTTGTTTCAAATAACGCCCAATCCCTGCATTACTAATAAGCATTGAGAGTGGAATAGAGAGCACTAAACCCGCAAGTACGGGAATTAACCACCAGAAAAAATCGGGGATATAATGATAAGCAAAGATACCTACCGCAATCCCGACAAAAGTATGAAACCAGTGGGCAAATAAAGCTTCTACAAAGCCTGTTTGATGGTCATCACGGTTTTGTGCTCCCCAGTTAATATTGCGTCTAAATAAAATTGCAATGACGAAATGGGTTTGAAATAGCATCAAAATTGGTGCGAGCAGCATAGAAGACAGTGTTTCTAATAATACGCTGGCACTTAAGCGTAATTTGCCGCCATAAGTACGAATGTAATTATCGCCACGCATGAAAACTAATAACAGCCCTAAAATTTTTGGTAAAAATAAGAAGGCTAAAGTTACTACTAACACGGTTGTCATTTCTACTGTGTGATATTCGGGCCAAACGGGAAAAAGGGTGTCGCCGAAGAAATACACGGTTTCTTGTTGTGCGCGGAAATAGGCATCAATTCCCGTTGCTACTAAAAAAAGTAACCATAGTGGTGAGGCTAAATAGGACATGATGCCAGTCACAACGTGCATTCGGTTAATGGGGTGTAACCCCGCTAAGGTTAAAATGCCCGTATGTTGTAAATTGCCTTGACACCAGCGGCGGTCGCGTTTGGCATAATCGATTAGCGTGGGCGGAATTTCTTCATAACTGCCTTCTAAATCATAGGCTAACCATACTTCCCAACCTGCGCGACGTAATAATGCGGCTTCAATAAAATCATGGCTTAAAATTTCGCCGCCAAACGGTTCGCGTCCGCGTAAATGGGGTAATCCGCAGTGGTCAACGAAGGGTTTCACGCGGATAATGGCGTTGTGTCCCCAATAGTTGCCTTCGCTTAATTGCCAAAAATTGAGTCCAGCGGTGAAAATCGCGCCGTAAATTCGTCCAGCAAATTGTTGAATGCGCGCAAAGGGGGATTCACGATTGACTGGCACGGGCGGTACTTGCATGAGTCCAACGGTGGGATTCACTTCCATGATTTGCACCATTTTGACTAGCAATTCTCCCGTCATAATGCTGTCAGCATCTAATACAATCATGTAGCGATAATGTCCACCCCAGCGGGTTAAAAAATCTTTTAAATTTCCAACTTTGCGTTCTGTATTGCGCTCACGATTGCGGTAGTAAATATTAATCTTGCCTTGCATATCGCGTTGCAAAGTTTGCCAGCGCAATTCTTCTTCTGCCCATAATTCAGGATTACGGGTGTCACTCAAAATAAAAATGTCAAAGTGGGCATGATTACCAGTGTGGATTAATGCTTCTGCAATTGAGCGTAAGCCAGCAAAAATGCGATGTGGGTCTTCATTATATACTGGCATAACAAGCGCAGTTTTTGCCTGCGCAGTGAGTGGAGTGGCACGTTTTAAACTGGCGGAAATGGCGTATTTATCTTGATTCCATAATAAAACGAAAAAGCCAAAAGTGGCTGTCCAAAAAGGTAAACAAATCCAGCTAAATAAAATAGCGTAGAAAAACAGTAAAATACCTTCTAATACCGTCAGTCCGTCTTTTTGAAACACGCTCCCCAGCAAGCTGAGGGCAAAAAGCGTGGTTACGAAGACCAGCGAGAAGAAGATAAAACGGCGCACAAAATGCGTTTTTACGCTACCGTCAAAAGTTCTTGTCATACAAGGTTCACCAAAGCATTGAGAAAATTGAAACAAAAACAAAAGGAGTGCGCTGTGCGCACTCCTTCAGTTTAAGTAGGAGTTGCTGTTTTTCTAAACCAGCGACGGAAGAAATAGCTTAGCGACCAGAATTCAAATGGGCGAATTGGCATCTCTAACGGAGCAGGAACAGGCACAGCATGGGCAAGCACACTTGGCAACGGGTCAATATTGGCTGCTAACGGCGTGGCATTGTCGTCAAAAATCATTTGTTTGTATTGGTCAAGTCGTCGCCAACACAATAAGGCTAAATGAATAGACAATAATGTTTGCTGTTCTTGCTGCAATTCTGTTGATACATATTGGCTAAACCATTCATTTAAAACGGTTTGGCTGGTTTGAATAATTAATGGCAAGGGAATATCATTAGATGTTTGTAAGCTATGATATTGTAATTGCTGCATTACTTTTTCAACCAAAGTATCAATTTCAGTCGCTTGAATTTGGTAGGCAAGCAAATATTGAATAATCCGCGTTCTGTTGCGCGCGGCGAGTTGTTCTGCTTTTTCTGTATTGCTGAGATGCGAAACGCCAGACGAATTCATAATGGTTGTCGCACCTATTTCGGGTTGTTCCATTGATAACTCCATGTTTCAGTCAATACATCTTGTCCATATCTGAGGAAAGCGCGTAAATCAACTGTCTTTTTGTCATCAAATTCTAATTCAAAATATAAACGCCAGCCGCCAGTTGCTGGGTTGTGTTGTACAAAGGTATTGATAATTTTACCTGAAGACGCTGTGACTTCTGCGTCAACTTTGCCATCTTCTGGGACTTTACCAAAGACTTTACCTACAAAATCGACTGCAAATTTACGCCGATGTTCATCTAAACTTTCAGCCCCACCGCGCCCAACACGGGTAGATATAGATTGTCCACCGTTGGGTTGTAAACGACTGTCATTTAACATGAAATGTAAACGGTATTCATAAGTTTTTTCATCACCCGCTTTAATTTCGCCTTCAGGTGTCCAGAAGGCGGCGATATTGTCATTTCGTTCGGCATCGGTAGGGATTTCAACTAAACGTACAGTCCCTTTACCCCAATCGCCAATGGGTTGCACCCATAAACTAGGACGACGATTATAACGGGCTTCTAAATCTTGATAGTTATTAAAGTCGCGGTCACGTTGAATGAGACCAAAGCCTTTAGGATTATTATCTGAATAGGTGTTAATGCGTAAGAATTGAGGATTGTTTAACGGTCTCCAAATCATTTCATCTGCACCAGTTTGCATTAATAAACCATCAGAATCATGTATTTCAGGGCGGAAGTCATCAATTTCAGTGCGCATACCATTGCGGAAACGTTCTAAATTTTCGCCTTTATAAAACATACTGGTTAATGGCGCGATACCCAGTTGTTCTACGTTATTTCTAAAATACAAACTGGTTTTAACGTCAATTTGCATATTTTCTTCTGGATTCAAAATAAAACGATATGCGCCTGATACGCTCGGACTGTCTAATAAAGCGTAAATTGTTAAAGTTTTCGCATCTTTTTCAGGTTTTTCAATCCAGAATTCGCGGAAATAGGGGAATTCTTCGCGTTTAGGTAAACCTGTATCAATGGCTAAACCACGGGCCGAAATACCATACCATTGCCCTTTACCAACGGCACGGAAATAACTCGCCCCTAAGAAGACGGTGATTTCATCATATACTTCTGAAGAATGATAAGGGTGAATGACTTGGAAGCCTGCAAACCCTAAATCAACAGGTAATTCGCCTACTTGATTTTTGCCGTAATTGAAAAAATCGGGGGAATAATTCAACGTCATTACCGCGTTTTTATCAATAATATTGACTTTAACTTGTTTATTAAATAAAAAACCGCGATGGAAAAAACGTAAGGCAAAAGGTGCTTTTTCATCTAACCACAAAGCTTTCTCAGGGCGAAAACGAATATCACGATATTGGTCATAATTCATTTTCTCTAAAGATTCGGGTAAAGGAGTAGCATCTTTAGGTTGATAAGGTTGTTTTGCCCATTCTGAAGCACGACGCTGGACATCGGCAAAGCCAAATAAAGCAGCGGGTGGCGTTGTCGCAACTGGTGCAGATTCAACTTTCACCGACTCAGGGGTTGCTGTGGTGGGTGGAGAGTCAGCAAATGTCGGTAAACTATGGGCAGACAACAGAAAAAGCAAACTACAAGAACTGAGTAATGCTGTATGATTCATAAAGTCGTTATAGAGGTAAAAGTGAGTAAAGAAGGGTTAAATACCGTTGGAATCAATCATTGATGGTGACAAGCGATAATTTTCCATGATTATCAATAATACAGGATATGTGATAAACGTATCCTTGTTAAAAGCATAAATTATATAAAACTCTACGCACTCATGCCATTATCTGTCCTACCACCACTCTATCACTATAAGAAATTCGTTTATCTCCTATTTGTTGATAGTCTTCATGACCTTTTCCTGCCACTAAAACTATATCATTAACAGCCGCGTGTTGCAGCGCATAGCGAATAGCTTTTTCGCGGTCTATCATAACATGTGGAAGGGTTTCATCGCTTTGCCAAGCCTGCAAAATCGCTTGAATAATCTGCATAGGGTCTTCATGACGAGGGTTGTCATTGGTCAAAATAACATGATGGGCTAACTGTTTAGCAATTGCGCCCATTAATGGACGTTTACCAGCATCTCTATCACCTCCACAGCCAAATACACACCAAATTTTACCGTGGCAATGTTCCGTAATTGCGGTTAAGGTTTTTTCCAAAGCATCGGGTGTGTGCGCATAATCCACAATGCAAACAGGTAAACCTTGCTGTTGAGAACGGAAGATTTCCATACGTCCCGCCACCGCTTTTATTTGCGGTAATAATTGCGCTAATTCAATTAAATTGAAACCATTGAACACTAAGACAGCAACGGCGGCTAAAACATTACTAGCATTAAAGCGTCCGTATAAAGGCAGTTGGACAGTAATTTGCTGTTGCTCATAGTGTAAATTTAACTGCATCCCTTGCGGGGTTTGGGCGACAATTTCCCCATACAGTGTGGCATGAGGATTTTGTAAACTGTAACTGATGGCTTGTACTTCGGTTGGTAACTCGGCAAATAACTGCTTGCCAAAAGCATCATCAATATTAACAACTGCTGTTTGTAAATTGTGCCATTGAAACAAACGCGCTTTAGCCGCCGCGTAAGCTTCCATCGTTTGATGGAAATCCAAATGGTCACGAGTTAAATTGCTAAAAACAGCAGTATCAAATAAAGTTCCATTGACACGTCCCTGCGCCAGCGCGTGAGAAGAAACTTCCATGACAATTTGCAAAACTTCCTGTTGTTTAAACTCTGCAAACCATTGTTGCAATCGTAAAGCATCGGGGGTGGTATGTGAAGCCGTTTGCAATTGCCCATAACGCCCATAGCCCACTGTCCCCAAAATGCCACAAGGCGCACGTTGCTCTAAAAATTGTGCAATAAAGTGAGTAATCGAGGTTTTGCCATTTGTCCCTGTGACACCTATCACATTCATCGCTTCAGTTGGATACCCATAAAAACGGGCGGCAATATCACCAATTGATTGATTTAAATGTGGAATACTGACACAAGGTACAAGTTTATCCGCAATTTGCAAGGTTTCTATTTTAATCGCCGTCATATCCTGACTATCGCGAACCACTGCGACAGCCCCTTGTTGCACAGCCTGCGTAATGAACCGCTCACCATGAACTTGCGTGCCTTGACAGGCAAAAAATAAAGTATCTGCACAGACTAAGCGACTGTCTAAAGCTAAATGTTTGATACAAACATCTAAACTTTCCTCAAGTGAGGAAAGCATTAATAATTGACTCAGTTGCATAATTCAGATTTAAAATATCAAGTTGATTATAAAATAGGAGTTACGCAGTTGAAATAAGGAGTGCAATCGCTTTAGCGATTGCAATTGGCAGACCTACTCATTTTTGAAACCTAACAGGTCTTTGTTTTAATTTGAAGCTATCGACAAACTTGGGTTATTGAGTTCTCGGCAACCCGCGCAATCGCTAAAGCTATTGCACTCCTTATTTAATCAACCGCGTAATGCCTAATAAAAGTTCTTTAATTTTTTATTGGCATTGATTTAAGGAAAAATTTTATGTGGTCATTTTTATTTGTGCTAAGTTTAGCTTCAGCCAGTTTATGCCAAATCCAAATTGTGCATCGTTATCCCCATGACTCACAAGCTTTTACCCAAGGTTTGTTATATCACGCCGGGCATTTATATGAAAGTACGGGCTTATATGGACATTCTAGCTTGCGTCAAGTGGATTTAGAAAGTGGGAAAGTCATGCGGGAAAAAACTTTAGCAACGCTCTATTTTGCAGAGGGTTTAGCAATATGGGAAGAAAAGCTGATTCAATTAACATGGAAAGAAAAAACTGCTTTTGTACAACAACTGGATAACTTTAAAGAATTACAAACCTTTCATTATGAAACAGAAGGTTGGGGACTTACACAAAATACAGAAGAACTCATTATGAGTAATGGGTCTGCTATTTTACGTTTTTTAAATCCGCAAGATTTCAGTGTACTAAGAAATATAACCGTAACGGATAAAGAAACACCTATTCCTTATTTAAATGAACTTGAATGGTATCAAGGAGATATTTTAGCCAATATTTGGTATAGCGATAAAATTGCCCAAATTGATGCTGTAACTGGCAAAGTTAAATATTGGATTGATGTCAGCGATTTAGTTAAAAAAGAAAGAAAAGAAGATAGTAACGTACTTAATGGAATTGCTTATGATGCAGTAAAAGACCGTTTATTTATTACAGGCAAGCAATGGGCATCTTTATACGAAGTGAAATTTACCTGTCCTACCGCGCCTTAAAATACGCTAAAACGGCTAAAAAAATTTAACAGTAAGAGTTACGCCATTTAAATTGATTAAACAGGAGTGCAATCGCTTTAGCGATTGCAAGCGTTGTCGAGAACTAAATAATCCGAGTTTGGCGATAAACTCAAATTAAAACAAAGGTATATTAGGTTTAAAAAACAAGCAGGTCTGCCAATTGCAATCGCTAAAGCGATTGCACTCCTCATTTCAACTGCGTAACTCCTAATAATTAATGAAAAAATTATTTAATGATTTTTTACTTTGATTAACTATTACTTTTTTTTTATTATTACTTTAAATTAGGCTTGTAGATTGCATATTATCTACTTATGTTCTAAGTAAATCTTATTCTGATATTTTAATTTTTATCAAAATTGCCTTAGCATAATTTTCTGCACACAACTTTTATTTTTGCTAATAAAAAAATAAAGCTGAATAAAAACAAAAATAATCGTTATTTAAACTACCCAAAAGGAGCATGTATGTTTTTTTTCACTCGTTTTTTATGTTTTTTTTCACTGCTTGCCATTTTAGCGGGCTGTGACAATGGTTCAGAACAGAAACAACAATATACTCCGAAGTTTAGTGAAAAGCCGCTTGAACAGAAAAAAGAAGAATATATCTTTGGTATCCACCCACTCCATAATCCACAACAACTACAGACTATTTATGACCCGTTGATGGATTATCTCAGCGCACATATTCCAGAAGTGGTTTTTCGCTTAGAAGCTTCACGCAACTATGCTGCTTTTGAAGAAAAATTGTATGCAGGTAAATTCCAATTTGCATTGCCTAATCCCTATCACACTGTCGTAGCCGCAGATGGTAAAGGTTACAAAATCATCGCCAAAATGGGCAATGATGATAATTTCCGTGGCATTATTGTGGTACGCAAAGACAGTGGCATTACCGATATTTTGCAATTAAAAGGTAAAAAAATCAGTTACCCCGCGCCGACTGCTTTAGCGGCTACCTTATTACCGCAATATTACTTAGCGACCCACGGCATAGATGTTAATAAAGATGTTGAGAATTTATATGTGGGAACTCACGAATCTTCATTAATGAATGTCTATTTAAAACAAGTGAGTGCTGGCGCGACATGGCCTTCTGCATGGCAATTCTTTGAAAAAGAACATCCTGAATTTGCTAATGAATTAGAAGTGAAATGGCAAACAGATAAATTACCTAATAACGGAATTGTTGCTAATAACAATGTGCCGCCTGCAATTGTGAATAAAGTGGCGGAGTTATTAACCAATTTACACACTATCACCGAAGGACAAGCAATTTTAGCAAGAATGCCACTCGAACGTTTTGAAAAAGCAGATTCACAGACTTTCCAACCTGTTCGGGAATTTGTGGATAACTTTAGTCGTACAGTTAGACCATTATCGAGATAGGGAAAAATGGGGTATTTTCAGTCATTTTCCAATCAATTGCAGGTAAAAATGCAAGCGTTTTATCATTTTTTAGAAATTATTGCCCATGTGTTATACCGTTTTATACCTTTTAAAAAACAATATCGTATTTTACAAGGTTATTGGACAACGTCTATTCGTAGGCAATTGATTATTGGAATTGCTGCTGTTCATGCGGTATTAATGACGATTTTCGTCGTTGATTTAACAGAGCAGCAGCGGACTTTTTTACGGCAAGAAAATTTAAAGCAATCTATTGCGCTCGCAGAAAATCTAGCAGCAAATAGCAGTTCATGGGTACTTGCTAGTGATGTGATGGGTATGCGTGAAATTTTAAGTTATCAAATGCGTTATCCAGGATTGGAATATGCACTTATCACCAATCTACGCGGACAAGTTTTAGCGCATACTGATTTACAATGGATTGGGCATTATTTGACTGATGATATAGGGCTTGCTTTATTTGAAAATCAACAAACTACACCCACTGCTAAAGTGTTATTACAAACCAGCACTTTTTTAGATGTGGCTGCCCCCATTTTATCGGGAAATAAATTATTAGGTTGGGTGCGGGTAGGGCTTTCTACTAAAACAGTTGAGCGAAATCTGCAAACAGTTATTTTAAATGGTTTGTTTTATGCAGTTTTAGCTATTGTTATTGGTGTTTTCTTTGCTATTTTTCTAGCGAATAGTTTAACAGCAGGTTTAAATAATTTATTGCTAATCATTGAGCAAGTGAAATTAGGAGAACGTGAGGCACGCGCTGATGAATTACGACAAGATGAAATCGGACGTTTAGGAAAAGGTTTTAATGCCATGTTATATGCCATTAAAGAATCCGATGAAAGAATGCAAGAAGCTAAGAAAGTCGCAGAAGCAGCAAATGTAGCTAAAAGTCAATTTATTGCCAATATGAGCCATGAGTTGCGCACGCCTTTAAATGCTGTGATTGGCTATAGTGAAATGCTAAAAGAAGATTATGAAGATTTGAGTCAAGATGAAGTGATTATTGATTTACATAAAATCAATGCTTCTGGTAAACATTTATTGAGTTTGATTAATGATGTTTTAGATTTATCTAAAATTGAATCGGGCAAAATGGAAGTGTTTAATGAAACTTTCAACATTAGTACAATGGTAGATGAAGTATTAACGACAATAGAAGTATTAATTAAACAACGTTGTAACCGCTTAGAATTACGTTATGAACACGCCGTCGGTTTAATGTATGGGGATTCAATCAAATTACGGCAAGTATTGTTAAATTTGCTAGGTAATGCTTCTAAGTTTACTGAAAATGGTGTTATTCAACTGGTTATTAGCACTTTTGAGAAAGAAGGTTTACCTTGGATTTCTTTTAGCATTCAAGATAATGGCATTGGAATTCCTAAAGACCAACAAAAACTTTTGTTTAAACCTTTTAAGCAAGTCGATGGTTCAACAACTCGCAAATATGGAGGAACAGGTTTAGGTTTAGTGATTAGTAAACATTTTGTAGAAATGATGGGGGGATTTATTGAATTAGAAAGTGAAGCAGATAAAGGAACGCGATTTGTTATTGCTTTACCGACTAAAATTATGAGTTATCCTATTCTACCAGAAAAAGAATCTGATAATACGCTACCACAGCTTTTACCACAGAACTTTAATGTACAAAATACTGAGCAAATTGCAGAAGAAAATGTAACAGAAAGTAAACCCACAGTATTAGTGATTGATGATGATAGTTCTACTCGTGACTTGTTAAGCAAACATATTGGCAAAATGGGTTACAAAGTTATTGTTGCTGAGAATGGACAAGATGGTTTGCGTTTAGCGCGTGAAATACGTCCAGATGCAATTACTTTAGATGTTATGATGCCTGGAATTGATGGTTGGATGGTTTTATCAGAATTAAAGAATGACATTACTTTGCAATCAATTCCCGTCATTATGTTGTCAATGGTAGAAAATCAAGAATTGGGCTATTCTTTGGGAGCTTCTGAGTATTTGCTTAAACCGATAGACCATCAACAAATCTTTAAAGTATTGCAGAAATATCATGCAATTAAACAACGTGATTATTCTGTCATGGTTATTGAAGATGATAGAATCACTCAAGATTTAACCCGCGATATGTTGCAACGTCATGGCTGGAAAGTGACTTTAGCACATAACGGCAAAGTTGCATTAGAACTGGCTGAGCAAACATTACCTGATTTAATTTTGCTAGATTTAATGATGCCAGAAATGGATGGCTTTGAATTTTTAAATCGTTTACGTCATCATGCGGACTTAAAAAATACCCCTGTTATTGTATTAACGGCTAAAGAAATGACCCGTGCTGACCGTGAATATTTAACCAGCCGCGTTAATGCTATTTTTCAAAAAGGTGCGTATCATCGCGATGACTTATTAACACAATTGCAAGAACTCTTAATGAGTAGTACCAATACAGGTAGGAAAGAGTCATGATAATTCATGACAATTAATCACTTTTAAAAGGAGGTTTTTGATGCGTTTCTTTCGTTGGATGCTTCAGTTAAGCACTTTGTGCTTTGCTTTAATGTATTTAAGCATGGCTCATGCTGAAGAAGAAAAACGGGCATTGTTATATCCCGCAGCTGATAAGTTGTCACCCGCTTTACAAGCCATTGTTAATGAAGCACAAAGTTTAAGTCGTGCTCCCATTCCTTATGATAAGTTGTCTCCCACGCCGCAATATTATGTGCGGATTGCTCCCCGTCAATATACGCTAAACGACCAACATCAAGTTTTAGATAATGCCATTTTATCTACAAAACCGTATGCGTTTGTGACCACTCCCGAGGCAATTTATGGCAAATCATTGTTAGATATTTATTTAGACATTGGTTATGAAGCTGAGGACGTGATTCATTGGCAACGTGATGTGCCAATGGTGGCGATTATTTTCCGCTTACCTGATGCAATCACCCGTAGCGATGTGTTAAATGGTGAATTACCCAGTGATTGGCAAACGAAAATTTTTGTACCCACTTGGGACAATATTTTCAGTTTATTTAAGCTGTTAGCACAAAACGCAGCCATTGACCCGAATAAAAAAGGTGAATTTGCTCCTACACAATTATTTTTCCGTGATGTAACTTCACAACAATTAGCAATTAATTTCCCAACCGTGGGTAAAGAACGTTTAAAATCAGTTGTGTATGCTGCTTTAAAAGCAACGGGTGGCACAGATTGGGCATATCGTGAATTGTTAGAGCAAAAATTAAGTATTTTTGAACACTTCCGTGGAACTGGGCGGACAATGAATGAAATTGTTGACCCCCAAGGCGTATCTAAAGAATCGGGCGTGTTTGAATTTGTTGTTCCCAACAGCAAGTTAACTGCATTAGCTGAAGTTGCAATTATTGATTTAGGCAAACTGCAAATTCAACAAGTTATCAATAAATAATCTCTGTCTTTTACGCTTATCATTTCTTAGGTATTACGCAGTTGATTAAACAGGAGTGCAATAGTTTCAGCTATTGCGTGGGTTGCCGAGCATTCAATAACCCAAATTTGGCGATAGATTCAAATTAAAACAAAGACCTGCTAGATTTTCAAAAACGAGCAGGTTCGCCAATTGCAATCGCTAAAGCTATTGCACTCCTCATTTCAACTGTGTAACTCCTAATTTCTTTTAATTTGGCAGATTACTGATAAACAGTAACTTGCCAAATTTTTCATAAAATTAAGTATTTAAAAAATACTTATAATATTCAATTCTTAGGAGGTCACAATGATGTGGAAAACCATAAAAAATACCTTTGCCTATTTAGGGTTAGGTTTATTTTGCTTATCGCATACTGTGATGGCAGAAACCATTAACTGGAAAATGGTCACCACTTGGCCACCAGGCTTTCCTATCTTTCAAGAAGGCGTAGAACGTTTTGCTAAAGACGTGGAAACCATGAGTGATGGACGTTTACGCATTCAAGTCTTCGCTGGTGGTAAATTAGTGCCTGCCTTACAAACTTTTGACGCAGTTTCACAAGGCACAGTACAAATTGGGCATGGTGCAGCCTATTATTGGGCGGGTAAAGTCCCAGCGGCACAATTTATGTCCGCCGTGCCTTTTGGCATGACTGCAAAAGGGATGAATGCGTGGTTTTACAACGGCGGCGGTTTAGAATTATGGCGTGAATTATACAAACCTTTTAATGTAATTCCTTTTCCTGGTGGTAATACAGGCGTGCAAATGGGCGGCTGGTTTAATAAACAAATCAATTCTGCCTCAGATTTAAAAGGCTTAAAAATGCGTATTCCAGGCTTAGGCGGTAAAGTATTAGCTAAAGCTGGCGGCACACCTGTTTTACTCGCAGGTGGCGAAATTTACACTGCTTTAGAACGCGGTACAATTGATGCGACAGAATGGGTGGGGCCTTATCACGATGAACGTTTAGGATTATACCGAGCAGCAAAATTCTACTACTATCCTGGTTGGCATGAACCTGGTACAGCTTTAGAACTCATTGTTAATAAAGAGGCTTACGAAAAATTGCCTAAAGATTTACAAAAAATTATCGACGTAGCGGCTAAAGCGTTAAATCAAGAAATGTTTGCTGAATTTGAAGCACAAAACAACAAATATTTACGGGAACTTAAAGAAAAACGCAATGTCACCGTGTTAGAATTCCCTGCTGATGTTTTAAAAGAATTGGCTAAACTCACTAAAGAGACTTTAGAAGAAGAAGCCGCTAAAGATGCTAACTTTAAACGAGTGTACGAAGCGTATCAAAAATTCCAAGCGGACAATGATGCGTGGACAGCCGTTGCAGACGATGCTTACAGTAAAGCGGCAAAATAATTTTTATCTCGCCAGATAAGTTTTTGCTATCACTCGTTTAATGAATGATTTTTGCAAGTAGGTAAGTTACTTACCTACTTGTTTTACTGAGTGATGTCAAAAATATGGAATTAGTAATTATTGCGAGTGGAATAGCAGGCATTGGCTTGATTTGGCTAGTGTTTGCATGGTATCGCCATTCACGAAAATATCGATGGAATCCGTATATAACGCCGCCAACGCCTTATAAACCCAAAACCTCTGCTTTTTGGCATTTTATTTCGCGTTTATGGTCATCTTCTGCCAGTGATAACGCCATACAATTACCGAATGTAAACCGTTACGGCGGTAATCTTGACCTTAAACATCCCGCGATTATTGCAACAGAATATCCGCGCGGCGATGTGGTAAATGTTCAACATTTAGCCGACATTCCACATTATCCTTATACTTCGCGTGAATTTTTAACCTTTGCTCAAGCCTCAGAGCACAGTTTATATTTTGCGTTACAACAACTTTTCCAATCTTCAAATTATTGTGTTTTTAATCAAGTGCCTTTAAGCAGCATTTTAGAAGCACAACCCACTTTAACGCCACAAGATTGGCAAAAAGCCGATGAACGATTACGGCAAAAGAAAGTGGATTTTGTAATTTGCCAACGTCCCAATTTACAAATCAAAGGCGTGATTTTATTAGATTATAATTTAGAAGAAGGGAAAAGTTTACGCTCACAAATTCAAGATAAATTTATTGAACAAGCTTTAAGCAAAGTCAATATTCCCGTCATTTATCAAACGCTACAAACGCATTATGATAAAAAAACATTACAAAGTAATTTGCAAACTTTAAGTTTGAATTTGAACGAAGGGAAAAAAGTCAGTTTACAACAACGGCTTTGTCCACAATGTGGTTCGCCGATGCGTAAAATGCAGGCCAAAAAAGGGCAACAAGCGGGTAATTATTTCTGGGTTTGTCAAAAATACCCTGATTGTGCAACCGTTTTAAAAATTAAAATGTAACGGCTAAGCTAAAAGAAAAACCTGCTAACCCAAATTTTGCAAAAAATTCAAGTGAAAACAACGACCTGCTAGGTCTTCGAGACCTAGCAGGTCTATCGGTATAGATTCACAGGATTATCAATTCTAACAACCCATTGAGTTTAAAATATTTACTCGTCAAATCTGCGTTATTTTAAGAAATAAAAAAACCTGCTAGATTTTCAAAAACCTAACAGCTTTCTTAATTTTGCTTAGTAAACCAATGCTTAACGTAAATTAGGTAATGGGTCGTTAATATTTGCAGGTAGTAAAGGCTGATGTCCAGGTAAAGTCGTCATAAACTCATTTAACGCTGGTAAAATAGGCACAAGGTTTTTATCTAATAAAGGAATTCCTTGCTGTTGTTGCTCTAATTGTTTAGCCCGCATATAGTTATATTTTCCTTCACTAATATTGCGATTTGTTTCACCGTCGCGCACGATAGATGGATGTAAAAATACCATTAAATTACGTTTGGTTTTTTGTGTGCTATCAGAACGAAATAAACGTCCAAGCAAAGGAATATCGCCCAATAAAGGTACTTTTTGCGAGTTTTGTTTTAAATCTTCGTCAATCAAACCTCCTAATACAATCGTATTACCATCTTCTACAATCACTGTCGTTTTAATTGTCCGTTTATTAATGACTACGTCAGCCGTTGCAATGGAGCTGTAGGTTAATCCCGACACTTCTTGTTCAATTTCTAAACGAATGGCATTTCCTTCATTAATTTGGGGGGTAACTTTTAATTTTATCCCCACATCTTCCCGTTCAATCGTTTGAAATGGCGTTGCTGTGCCCGTCGTCGTGCCTGTGCTGCTATATTGTCCTGTAATAAAGGGCACATTTTGCCCGACTTTAATTTCTGCTTCTTGATTATCCAACGTTAGCAAAGAAGGGGTAGATAAAATATTTGCGTTCGTATCAGAAGCTAAGGCGCGTAACAACATCCCGAAATTAAAACCGCTGTTGCTAAAACGTCCTAAACCTAAAAAAGAACCAGAACTAATAGAGGGTAAATTACTTAATGAGCCAGTTTGGTCAACTTGATAGGCTGCTGTTGCTAAATCAATAATGCTCGTTCCAGCGTTATTAAAATTAGATGCGCCCAATGGCATTACGCTATTAGACGAACCGCCCAGAATCCATTGCACGCCTAATTCTTGAGTGGTATCGGTAGAAATTTCAGCAATCACCGCTTCAACTAATACTTGCGCCCGCCGTACATCTAATTGACGAATAACTCCTTCAATTGCTTGCATATTTTCAGGTTCTGCCGTGATAATTAAACTATTGGTTGTTTCATCTGCTTGAATATAGGCTTTAAAAAGATTACTTTCCCCGCCGCTACTGCCGCCACTATTGTTGCTAACACGCGGTGTTTGCACAGTATTTTGATTGCCATTTGTCCCATTATTGGGCGTAGTCGGTACTAAAGCGGTTGTATTAGCACTTGCTGAGTTGGTGTTTTTTTGTAATGCGTTTGAAGATTCACCCACGCCGCGCAAAATATCGGCTAATTTGACAGCTTCCGCATAGCGTAAGTAAATTACTTTGGTATTGCCCGTATTGCTTTTAATCGGTGTATCTAAATGTGAAATCAAAGCGCGTAAACGCAAGCGGGCAGATTTATCACCACTGATTAATAAACTGTTAGTGCGGTCATCTGCCACAATTGAAGTTTGTATGCCACCCCCCGCAGCGGCAACGGCAGCATTATTTTGTTGTTCTAAAGTGGAAATAATGCGCATAACTTCAGTCGCATTTGCATATTGCAATATCATCACTTCTATTTCTTTATCATCGACTAAATCCATTCTATCAATGATTTTGAGTAGGCGATTGACGTTGTCGGCGGTGTCTGAAATCACTAAGGTATTATTATTCGGATAGGCAACAAGATGTCCTTGCTGTGGAATGAGCGGACGCAGTAAAGGCACTAATTGCGCTGCTGAAACATTTTTAACTTTAACAACTTGCGTGATAATTTGTGAACCAGTGAGCTGATTATTATTATTTAACACGGGCGTATTATCAGATTTGGCAAAAGTATCAGGCACAATTTTTACAGTTTTACCTGTTTCTATTGCAGTAAATCCATAAGTGCTTAAAATAGATAAAAAAACTTGATAAACTTCTTCGCCACTCATAGGCACAGGCGAAACCACGGTAACGTTAGCTTTGACGCGGGGGTCGACGATAAAAGTGCGTTTCGTGACTTCAGAAATGGTTTCAATCAATAGGTTAATATCCATTTCTTTGAAATTCAGCGTTACTTTAGGCGAAGCATCCGCAGCAGCAACTGATGAGTTTCTGATGGTAGAAGTTTTGGGTGGGTTTTGATTTTTACTAGAGGATGAAAAACTAGAAGCGTCTGTTTGTGCATTTGCAAACATTGTGTTTGTTATCAACAAAAGCACGCAAAAAATTTGAGTAAACAGCATCATAAAGTTAACACTAAGGTAATCAGAAATGTTGTAAGTGTATTACTTTATGCAGAAAATGAGTAGTAGAAAATAGAAACAAACAGAGAAATGGGTATTTATCTTTGCAAGGAAGGAATAAGAGCACACCTGACGGTGTGCTCTTAAATACCTAATTAGTTACCTTTGTAGAAGAAAACTTGGGTTGTACCATTAGGATAAGTAATTAAGAAATCATTGAGACCGTTGCCATCAATGTCGCCCAGCATTTGGATTGCGCCATTAGCAGAAGCAGGAGCAGCATTTTTGTGAACAACATAATCTAATATGCCTTTCACATGTTGACCAGCAACGGTAATGGTTACTTCACCTGTTTGAGCAACTTCTACTTTGCTGACGTTAGGAACTAATTTTGCTAACAAGGTTTTGAATACTTCTACATCCAAAGGTGCTGGATATAAAGCTTGTTTGCGTAATTCTTCATCGTCGTTGTAGTAGCCTAAAACCATAGAGCTAATTGCCGCACCGCTAGCTTCTGTAGCGATATTGAAGCCTTCACTGATAGATTCGCCGTCTTCCACTAAATTAGATTGGAAGCTTGGGCGAACTAAGAAGGTGACATCACCAGAAGTGACGCTGATAGTTCCGTTAGCATTAGTTTCAATAACGTTCAAGCCCACACTTTGTAAGTATTTAGCAAAAGTTACCATGCTTTGTACTTCAGCAACTTCATTAGGAATCCCTTGACCATTTAATACGATTGGGTCGCAGTATTCAGGCCATGCAACAGATTCCAAATCATAATAAGGTGTTACGAAACGTTGACCATCCGCTAAAGTACAAGTGACGGGGTCATAGGTATACACATCGGTTTTATTATTGGGGTGCATGGTGAAAGCTAATAAACCATTAGGCATGGTTTCTAAACCTTCAACTTCTTCAGGGAAGTTGTTACATTGTAAGGTGTAGCCCGTTGCAGGGGTATAAGCCCATAATTTATTTTGGTCAGAACCGTATAATACAGTACCGTCTTTACTCCAAGATAAACCTTCAATTTTCTTAGGTTCTGTGCTGCTAGATTTATGAACCATAGTTGCAGCACCAGTTGCAGTATTGATTGTAACTAAACCTTTGTTACCAATAGTTTGGTCGGTGAAACCCCATAATTCATGAGTAACAGGATTGAAACTTAAACCAGGGACGGCTTTAAAACCTGTAAAGCCAATTTCGGTTAAAGCACCAGTCGTTTTATCAACTTTGTACAAGTAACCTTGTTTACTCATTTTGTTATCCCAACCAGTCGTTGCGTACAACTCATCAGTAACGGGATCGATATCTAACGCTTCAATATCATAAGTGTTGTACTTAGGACCTAAAGCAGCTACAGCACCGCTGATAGGCTCAATCGTAATCAATTGACTGTTGTTTAAACCTTCATCTTGAACAGCGTATAAGTGACATTTACCACCCACATAAGGGTCTTCACCACCACTTAAACAGGTAACCCCTTCAAAGTCAACGTTATTAGAGAAGTTAGAAACTAAAGTCACTAAACCTGTATTTTTATCAACGGTGTATAAGTAACCTTTAGTTACATCATTTTTGAAACCAGTAGAACCGTATAAATTACCTTGAGCATCAAAGCCTAAACCTTCAATGTCATCTACAGGTTGACCAGAGGTAGAATCTAAAATTTGACCTTTAATAGTCACGCTACCGCTTGGAATATCAATAGAAACTAAGTAGCTATATTTACCACTCGCATTTACAGTGGCATACATCACTTCGCTAGCGGGATCAATCGCAATGTCATCTACGTTATGAGAAACGTCTAATAAGGCATTTCCTTGTACTACAACATAATCAACCCCCGCGCCGAAAGCATCATGAATAGCTTCGCCGCTAACAGGATTAATTTTGAATAATAAATCTTTTTGTCCTTCAATTAAGCGTTGAGTACCGTACATTTCTGCGGTGCGTGGATTAAATGTTAATCCATCAACATCATTAAACTTAACAGTACCAATTGCACCATTACCATTACCAAAAGGTTGATTTAAAGGTAAGAAAATACCAGTTAACAAATCTAATGTCCCTAAACGGTCAGCATTAGCAGCGTATAACTGACGTGAAGTAGGGTGAAAGACTAATGCTTCAATGTGTGCAGTAGAGGTAAAACCAACAACATGAGAAACGGCTGTTGTTTTATCAAACTCAATTAAAACGTCAGCAGAGCCAGGAACTGGGTCATTATCTGCAACGGTGTAGCACACATCTTTGGCGTGTGCAGTTAAGCTGCTACTTAATAAAGCGGCACTTAACAAAAGATAAAGCGGTTTACGGGTAAACATAAAAAACTCCTTATTAAAAACTTGGGTGCTCTGACACCCAATCCTACCCCAAGAAAATATGCCATCTTGAGTAATAGGAATGAAAGTGCTAAACGACATCTAAATTAAAACCTTACGAACAACCTAACTTTTATTGCAACATTAAACTTCATATATTTAAGCATAACTATTTTATGTGAAAAACCTTAGTTTTTGTATTACAGTTTTTCTTCATTTAGAACACATGTAAGTTTAAATCAAAATTTAATTACGGCTTAAAAAGTAGGTTTTCAAATTCTTTCATTTACTGAGAATAGGGACATTAATAATATAATAACAGCTATTCTCTTTTTAGGACGACCATTTATCTTTTGAATAATACCAAATACTGAATCGCAATCTTTTTACTTAAAATAAAAAAACAACTTATTACTAATTTATTTTTTTTTATAGACAAAGGTTTTGTTTGCCTGTAATTCATGCAAAAAATGTCGCACAAAGGGTAAAGTTAATTTACGATGACAAGCTAAAGTTACATAATCTAATTTTTGTAACCAACTTAATAAAGTTTCTAAATCATGAGGGCATTGATTTACTAAATAACGCGCAATTGTTCCAGATAATTCCATTCCATATTCTTTAGCACGTTCCTGTAAAACCTGAACCTTACCTTCGTCATCTAAAGCGGAGAGAGGAAAGACCCCTCCCCACATTAATCTTGAAGCTAAATCAGGTAATTGCAACGCTAAACGGTTCGGTAAATCTCGCCCTGTGTATAATTGCGGGATATTTGCTTCTCGCAAACGATTAAATAGATGAAACAGCGATGTTTCCCACATTTTATCTCCTGCAATAACACCGACATCATCCACGCAAATTAAGTCCAAATATTCTAACCCTTCTAAAATGTCTGTTCCTAAAGGACGACACATTACCAGCGGTAGATATAATGGATTTCCTCCATTTTGAAACACTTGCTGACATGCAGCATGTAGCAAATGTGTTTTACCTGTTCCAGCTCCTCCATATAAAAATAAAGAGGTTACACCTTCACGGTTCAGAATTTGTTGCACCACCAAAGGCACAATAACATCTGAGGGAGCAGGCACATAATTGTTAAAAGACGCAAGTTGAGTAGAGTTGAATCGCAGAGGCAGTTGCATAAGCTTTAATCATCCCATCAGTTTGACGGATGCTTGCGCATTTTATCAATTCTAAAATGCGTTAAGCCGTTATATACAAAATATTTTTTGATTATATAGTGGGTAAAACTATTTTTCCAAAATTTTTGTAATGCAACTTACATTCTGAAACCAATTTTTGAATCTTCATCATGCTAAATTTACATTTAGTTAACTTAATCACTTAGGATTCATCAACTTAGTCTGAAAACGTAATGCTATCTGCATATAGATTTATCAAGGGGAGAAAAATTCGAACAAAATTTAAATAGATAGAGTGATTTACATAACTATTTGTATTAAAAATAAAAAAATAGATTTATTGCAACATTAAATTTAGATGAAATAAACTTCATTAAACAATGAGTTACGTTAATTTTAATTAATTAGTATTAAAATCAATAAATTACTCACCAACTAACCATTCTACTTTGCAATGACGTTGTGGATGTTCAGAAAGTAATGGCAACAAACATTCCAAAGTATTTTTTGCTTGAATATCAAACTGCCAAGGTGGGTTAATGACAATCAAACCAGAACCATTTAAACCTAATAAATTATCATCTGGCAAAACACAAAATTCAGTCACTAAGATTTTTTTAACGCCTGTTTTTTGTAAACCTTGATGAAACTGTTGAATCACTTGACGTTGTTTAATGGGATACCAAATAGCCACAATCCCATGCGCCCAGCGTTGATGAATAATTTCAACACTTTTCAGGAGTTGATTAAATTCTTTAGGCGATTCAAACGGCGGGTCAATTAAGACTAAACCCCGCTTTTGTTGCGGTGGTAAATGGGCTTTTAACGCATGATAACCATCCATTAAATGCACTTCTGTCCGTCTATCTTTTGTAAAGTGATAACGTAACTCATCATAATCTTCAGGATGCAACTCAGTTAAAATGGCGTGGTCTTGTGGACGTAATAAAGTGCGTGCAATACAAGGTGAACCCAAATAAGAAATTAATTTATTTTTTGGATTAAATTGTTTTATCAACGATAAATAAGTTTTTAAAAGTTCAGGCGGGGTTGGTAACTTTAACAACTTACCAATGCCCTCTTGATATTCTAACGTTTTCTGCGTTTCTGGCGCATCTAATTGATACATGCCGCAACCCGCATGAGTATCTAAATAGCAAAAACCAGTTTCTTTCTTTTTTAAAGCTTCAAGTAATAAAATCAGTAAACAATGTTTGCTTACATCTGCAAAATTGCCGACATGATAACTATGACGATAATTCATTAACACATTCCTTAAGCATTTGCCAATTATGGTTTTAACAGTTTTTCAAATGCAGGGGTTATTTTTTCTTCAAATCCATTAGGCGTTTTTACAATGAAAAAAACCGCCCAGCCTTCTTTTACTGCCAAGTCATACCCCGCTTTTTCACCCAAAACCATCAACATCGTATCTAAACCATCGGCGACTGTTGCATTTTCATGAATCACGGTAACCGACGCTAAAGCATGGGTAATCGGTTTGCCAGTGATGGGGTCTAAAATATGAGAATAACGTTTACCCTCTTTTTCAAAATAATTGCGATAATCACCCGCCGTTGTAATCGCATGATTCGTCAGCTCAACAATACGTTCAGCTTCACGTTTATCAGTAATGGGTTTTTCAATTGCAATATGCCAAATCTCGCCTTTAGCATTACGTCCTTTTAAACGCAATTCACCCCCCATATCGACTAAATAATCCTTAATTCCTTTAGATTCCAACATTTCAGCGACTTTATCAGCGGCAAATCCTACCGCAATCCCTGATAAATCAATTTTTAACCGTCCATCAGTTTTACGAATAGCGGGCGGAGTCAAGCGCAATTCTAATTTTTGATAACCCGTTTTATCTAAAGCGGCACTAATTTCTTCATCACTAGGAATACGCTCATCCATGACCGAATGCGCACCAAATCCCCACAAGGTAAACAAAGGCTCTAAAGTCACATCAAATGCACCATTGCTTATCATACTGATTTTTAAAGATTCATTTAACATATACACAAATTCAGGCGAAACACTAAACCAATCTGTACTATTCGTCTGATTAAATTTAGTAATTTCAGAATTCGCATGATAGGTTGAAACCGTTTCATTCATTCTGTCTAAAATCTTTGACACCTCCATTTTAAGCTGTTCAGCCGTTAGATGTTCTGGCAAATGAGGAATCGTGATGTGATATACAGAACCCATTGAATCCCCAGTTAATTGTGCAGTTGGGGGCGAAGGAGTACAACTCAACAAATTGAAAAGCCCTAAGAAAAACACAGAAATCAATGTTATTTGTTTCAGCATGATTTTTTCTCAAAAATTAATAAATGTCGCTCGGCATCTAAAAAAGGCACAGTTAATGGTACAGTGCGCACTAATTGAAGGACTGGCATATCAACAGCAGTTAATTCTTGCGTGGGTAATTGCCCTTTCATGGCATATAACTGCCCTGACGGTTGTAAAAGTGGCAAAGTTTGCTGACAAAATAATTGTAAATCACTATAAGCGCGTGAAATAATTCCATCGAATAATGCAGCAGATTGCAAATGCTCAACCCGCGAGCACACAGCCGTTACATTAGGCAAGGCTAATTCTAACAAGGCTTGCTGAATAAAGCGGATTTTTTTTGCATTACTGTCTAAAACTGTCCACTGCTGCTGTGGATTAGCAATGGCCAAAATAACCCCAGGAATCCCCGCCCCAGTTCCGACATCGAGTAAAGATTTACCTTGCAAATAAGGTAAAACTGCTAAACTATCAAAAACATGTTTTATCCACATTTCATCTAATTGACGAATAGCAGTTAAATTATAAGCACTATTCCATTTGACTAATAACTGCAAATAACGCTCTAATTGTTCACACGCAGACGACGAAAGCGATAAATTTAATTGCTGTAACGCATTGTTTAATTGCGAATTAAAATGACTCATAACTTTTAAATGTAAAATAGAAATAAATTAAAAATTACAATCATCATTACATAACCTTCTTTTTTTTGCATCAAAATCCTATAGAAAAATGATAACTGCATTGCAACATTACGCATTGATTTTAACGGGACACATTCAAGGCGTAGGCTTTAGACCGTTTGTTTATCAACTCGCCCATCGCTACCAATTAATGGGGTGGATTAAAAATGCAGATGGCACAGTGCACATTCACATTCAAGGAGAAGAAGAGGCAATTCATAATTTTATCATTGATTTACTTGAACATCCGCCGCCATTAGCAAAACCGCACCTCTTCAGTAAACATCTTTGTGAATTAACGCATTTTACCCAATTTGAAATTTTACCCAGCAGCACAACAGCACAAAAATATCAACTGTATCATGCTATTCCACCCGACTACTCAACTTGTAACGAATGCTTGCAAGAGTTGCGCACCCCCAACGACCACCGCTATCGTTATCCATTCATCAACTGCACCAATTGCGGGCCGCGTTACACCTTAATTCAACGCCTACCTTATGACCGTGCCAATACCAGCATGGCAGATTTTCCTTTATGCGACAAATGTTTGCAACAATATCAAAATCCCAACGACCGCCGTTTCCATGCCCAACCGCTGGCTTGCCCTGTTTGTGGCCCACAACTCAGTTTTAACAGCGCAACGCATACAAATTTACAAGAAGAGTCCGCTTTACAAGCCAGCATTGATGCGATAAAACAAGGACATATCATTGCTGTAAAAGGGATTGGCGGCTACCATTTAATGTGCGATGCAACACAAGCAATTGCAGTGCAAAATTTACGCAACCGCAAACAACGACCTGCCAAACCGCTTGCGATTTTACTACCTGACGACGACCAATTTTTTACCCAATATCTACAAGCAACTGCTTTAGAAATTAATGCTTTACGTTCAAATCAACGTCCGATTGTCCTCATTCACGCGCGAGCGGATAGCGATTTAGCCCCCCAAATTGCACCAGATTTAAATGAAATCGGCGTAATGCTCGCTTATAGTCCCCTGCACTATTTATTACTAGACGCATTGCAACGCCCTTTAGTTGCCACCTCAGCAAATTTAAGTGGCGAACCTGTTTTAACTGAAAATCAAGCAGTTGAACAACATTTAACGCACTGCGTCAATGGATTTTTACATCACAATCGCCCCATTATTCGTCCTGCCGATGACAGCGTATTGCGCATTATTGCCGAAAAAGCCCGCCCGCTACGTTTAGGGCGCGGCATTGCCCCTGTAGAATTAAAACTTCCCTTTTCTTTGGAAAAACCGACGCTTGCTGTTGGCGCGCATCTTAAAAATACAATTGCCCTTGCCTTTGAACAACGGCTGATTATTTCGCCCCACATTGGCGATTTAAGTTCAGCGCGGAGCTTAGATGTTTTTCAACAAACCATTGAAGATTTTCAAGAATTATATGGCGTGCAAGCCGAAAGAATTTTACACGACGCACACCCAAATTATGCAAGCACCCGCTGGGCAAAAAGCAGCGGTTTAGCTTGTCATGCTGTTTTGCATCATCATGCCCACGCATCGGCGGTTGTTGGAGAATATGCAATTCAAACAGGATATTGTGACAATAAACCATGGCTGATTTTCACTTTTGACGGCGTAGGCTACGGCGAAGATGGCAACGCTTGGGGCGGCGAAGTTTTTTATGGCACGCCTGCCCATTGGCAACGGGTGGCACATTTACGTTCTTTTCAATTAGTTGGAGGCGATAAAGCGGGACGCGAACCTTATCGCAGTGCAGCAGCAATTTTATGGGAATTAGAACAACAAATTGATTTTAAAAAGCAATTTGAATTAGAAGAAACAACTGAATTATTACGCCAAGCGTGGGAAAAACGGATTAATTGCGTTACAAGCACCGCCGCAGGACGCTTATTTGATGCAATTGCTGCATTATTAGGACCTGCAAGCAAAGTTTCTTTTGAAGGACAAGCCCCGATGCAATTAGAAGCTTTAGCCAGTCGTGCAAGCGATGATGAAAGAAAACTTGCACAACAACACATTAAAAATATTTCTGCAAGTTTAATTCGGCAATCGCCACATTCTACACATTTAGAAATAGACTGGGCTTCTTTAATTCAGTTTGTAATGAGTGCCAATTTGACGACGGCGTGTCGTGCTTATGGATTTCATTATGGATTAGTAATTGCGCTACAAAATTTAGTTAAGCAACTTTCTTTTCCAATTTTTAAAATAGGCGTGAGTGGTGGCGTATTTCAAAATCGTTTACTGACTGAATTATTGCTTAAAGAATTTGCAGAGTTTGGAATTGAAGTTTTTATCCCTGCTTTATTGCCGTGTAATGATGCAGGGATTAGTGCGGGGCAAATATTGAGTTTAATGAAATGTTGAGCAACTTTGAATTAAAACCCATTTTCCCGCAAAACCCGTAACCGCTCACGCCGCACGGCTTCCCCAATTGCCGCGCCTTGCATCCCTTGCTGCACAAAAGTTTGCACTGTCACTGCTTGTGTTAAGTTAAAAGCTTGTTTAAATTGCATAATTGAAGGATATGATACATTTTCATGCCCTAAACGCCCTTGCGCATCTGCTTGACAGGCAGTTAAAAATTGCTCAATTCGCTGAGGACGACGAAACGCATCAAGCTTTTGAAATAATTCTAATTTTGTTTTGTAATTCAATTCAGCAAAACGATGACAATGCAAATGATAACGTGTCACTAAAATTGCTAACTCTCGCCATTGGGTCGGCACTTTTAAACGCTGACAAAATCGCTCAACCAATGGCACGCCACTTTCTTCATGTCCATAATGATGTGGCAAAATATTTTCTGGAGTCAATGCTTTACCTAAATCGTGCATCAAGACGGCAAAAATAATTTGGGGGTCAGTCGTCAACCGCCGCGCCTGTTGCAAAGCGAGTAATAAATGAATCCCTGTATCAATTTCAGGATGATAACTCGCGGTTTGCGGCACACCAAACAAGGCATCAATTTCTGGAAAAATCCGTGCTAGTGCACCACATTGCCGTAAAACTTTAATAAAAACCTCAGGATAAGGTTCAGTTAACGCCTTCGCTGTTTCTGCCCATACCCGCTCCGCGACAAGGTTATCAACTTCGCCATTTGTCACCATAGTTTGCATTAATTGCAATGTTTCTTCTGCAATTTCAAAATGATAACGTGCTGCAAAACGGGCGATGCGCAGTAAGCGCACGGGGTCTTCAATGAAAGCGGGTGAAACGTGGCGTAAAATTTTGGCTTGTAAATCTGCTTGTCCGCCAAAGGGGTCAATAATTTCGCCCGTTTCAGCGACTTGAGCCATTGCGTTAATCGTTAAATCACGCCGTTGTAAATCTTGTTCAAGCGTCACATCGGGCGCAGCGTGCACGGTAAAACCCGTATAACCCGCGCCGCTTTTGCGTTCAGTGCGCGCTAGTGCATATTCTTCTTGTGTTTGCGGGTGCAAAAAAACAGGAAAATCTTTACCCACAGGGCGAAAACCCTGTTGCAACATCTCTTCTACCGTTGCCCCAACAACAACCCAATCCGTATCTTTGACGGGATGATTTAATAATTTATCGCGAACTGCGCCGCCGACTTTGTAATATTTTATCATTGAGAATTTTAAATGTTTTGAGAATCACTAAAACAATCGACTAACCATTGTTTAAAGTTTTGAATACTTTCAGTATTGGTATCTAATAAATCTGCTTCAATGATATTATTTAGATATTGAGTAGGCTTTTTTTGCCATGCCAACCATGTATAAAGATTTGCTTTGTCTTGATAATATTCTTTAAATAATTGTATCTCTTTCACTTTTAACTGATTTAAACAATGCGTAGCATAATCTTTTAAATCAGCTTGAGTAAGGTCATGATGTAATTTTTGATTAAGATTAATTGTATTTGAAATAAAGGTTTCTAAATAGCCATCATTTTGATGGTTTGGCATTATCCATAAACCAACTGTTATATCTTGATTTTTATAAATTTCACCTTTTCCTAAATTATTAGAATCAATAGTAGATGGAAATGTTGCAATTCCTAATTCTTGTAAAATAGGATTTAAATGTTCTATTAAAGTTTGGCGACTATTATTAAATCCACGTTTATTTTGTTCAAATGAATCTGCATCAGCAATGATGGCAAAACGCTGAATATTCCCATCATTTAGTTCCTTTATCAAATCCGTACTTTTAAAGTATTTGTGAAGTTTTTCTATACCTGCTTTAGGTTCAATATTGATTCCAAGTTTTAAATTAAAAAATTTAAGCAGTGATTGAATAAAATAAGAATCAACTTCACCTTCTGTGAATAGAATTTTTCGCATTATCTAATCTCAAATTCTGCTTGTGTTATTTTAGCCAGAGCTTGACAGTCATATTCTGTAACCATAATTTCTCCTTTATCACGAACCCGCATACTTTTTCCCAGTCTAAATAAAAAGATTTCTACATCTTCTGATAATTCTTCAGTGCATTGCTGTAAAGATTTTATACAATCCCAACTATGTGTAGTTGCAAAGATTTGTACATCTAATTTAATGGCTAATTCTATAATAGCTTTCCAAACTTTGGCTTGTACAGAATAATGTAAACCATTTTCAAATTCATCTAGTAGAAATAAGCCTTTTTTTGCATTAACAACGCCTAACGCTAATTGTAAAATACGCAACAATCCTTCACCCGATTTTTTTAATGGAATTAGTACATCATTACCAATATTCACAAAAGGAACTTCTTTATCTGCAATTTTTCTAAAGGCTAAAGCCTCTATTTCAGGCGAAATAATTTTTAAAGCTTCAATGATTTTATAGCTATAAGAAGTTGCTGATATATTATCCCATAAATCTCTCAATAAAGAGGATTCAATAATAGTGGTAGGAATATAAAAAAAAGGAATTTTTTCATATTCTATTTCTTTTTTATAATTTTCGTTGAATTCAATATCATTTATTTTTATAGATTCATTTTGAGTATTTTTAAAATGATTGACAATTATATTTAAATTTAAAATATCATCTCTTTCAATTAAGATTTTTAGAAAAATAGTCTCACTTTCTCGAGCTTGAGCGTAAACTCGTAAAGCATCTAATACCGTACTTTTTCCCGAGTTATTTTTACCTACAATTAAATTAACTCTTCCTAAATGTGAAAATTCTACATTTTTTAAAATTTTAAAATTTTCAATAATTAACTTTTCAAAAATCATCTTTTTAAACCTTATATAAAAAGTAAATTTACATAATAATTCTTAATTCAATTTGTTCATTATGTAAATTAGATTCAATAACACGCTCTTTACGATGTTTTGAGTTTAATTCATTATGAATATGAATAAGCTCATATTTTAGTAAAATAGATAAATCTTTATTTAAACAGCGGTGGCTTCTATGCAATGCTTGAGATAATTCAGAGAAAAAAACCCTTTTGTGTTTTCGGATAAATTTAAAAGTAGGTTGTAAAAGACTTGTTAAATCTTGAGAATCAACCCAAATTGTATGTTTGGGGGTCACTTTTTCCCCTTTATTCATTTCTCTTGCCGTTTCTGTTACTGAGGAAAAGAAATCTTCTAAACTACCAACTTTAAATATAGTCATTTTATAATTTCTTTTAGTTTTTTATTTAACATTCTACATCGTAACAAAGAAATTTTTAAATCAACTCAAAGTATAAATTCAACACTTTTGAAAAGCAACGTTATAGCTAATGGCTTTTTTCGCTCCCCTTTCCTCTTAGATTTCTGAAAAATACCCGCAGTTGACATATAATAAGCCCGTTCGTAGAGCGGTCCGCGTTCTACATTCTCTCAATAACAACGATGTTCATTATACGGGGATGCACAACATGCAGGATTATGTCATTGGATTTGCCCAATTACGCATGGAAGACGTTGGTCAAGTCGGCGGAAAAAATGCTTCATTGGGCGAAATGGTAAGCCAATTAGCCAATTTAGGCGTAAGTGTGCCTAATGGTTTCGCTACCACTGCCAAAGCATTTACTGACTTTTTAGAAATTAGCGGCTTAAAACAAAAAATCAGTGACCGCTTAGTCGGTCTCAACGTCGATGACGTAGATACTTTGGTAAAAGTCGGTGCTGAAATTCGTCAAATGATGATTGATACACCGTTACAAGCCGATTTAGAACACGCAATTACAGTCGCTTATCAAGCGATGGCGGCTGAAAGCGGCGGGGAAATTTCTGTTGCAGTGCGCTCTTCTGCAACGGCGGAAGATTTACCCGATGCGTCTTTTGCAGGGCAACAAGAAACGTTTTTAAACGTTCGCGGCTTGGAAAATGTGTTATTAGCAGTTAAACACGTTTTCGCTTCTTTATACAACGACCGCGCGATTGCTTATCGCGTGCACAAAGGCTTTACACACAGCGAAGTAGCATTATCCGCAGGGATTCAACGGATGGTGCGCAGCGACGTGGGCGCAAGCGGCGTGATGTTCACTTTAGATACTGAATCTGGTTTCAGAGATGTTGTATTTATCACTTCTTCCTATGGTTTAGGGGAAATGGTGGTGCAAGGTGCTGTTAATCCTGATGAATTCTATGTACACAAAGCCACATTACAAGCCAATCGTCCCGCAATTTTGCGCCGCAACCGTGGCAGCAAATTGTTGAAAATGATTTACAACGACGATAGCAGCTACAGCAAAGCGACAAAAACAGTTGACGTGGCAGAAGCTGAACGTTGCACTTTCTCCATTAGCGATGCGGACGTGGAAGAATTAGCGCGGCAAGCGTTAATTATTGAACAACATTATGGTCGCCCAATGGATATCGAGTGGGGCAAAGACGGTAACGACGGCAAAATTTATATTTTACAAGCCCGTCCCGAAACCGTGAAAAGCCGTCAAGCACAAACTAATATCCTTGAACGTTTCCAATTGAAACAAAAAGGCGAAGTCATTTGTTCTGGTCGCAGTATTGGGCAAAAAATCGGTGCAGGTAAAGCACGGATTATTAAAGACTTAAAACAAATGTCACAAGTGCAAGTCGGCGATGTATTAGTCACAGATATGACTGACCCCGATTGGGAACCTGTGATGAAACGCGCTTCTGCGATTGTCACTAATCGCGGCGGTCGTACTTGTCACGCGGCGATTATTGCGCGTGAGTTGGGAATTCCTGCGGTGGTTGGTTGCGGCGATGCAACAAAAACCATTCAAGACGGTGCACCAGTGACTGTTTCTTGCGCAGAAGGGGACACGGGTTTCATTTACGACGGCATTTTAGAGTATGAAGTGACTCAATCGAATGCTGCTGAAATGCCAAAATTACCGTTCAAGATTATGATGAACGTAGGTAATCCTGACCAAGCCTTTAATTTTGCAGGAATTCCTAATGCGGGTGTAGGTTTAGCGCGTTTAGAATTCATCATCAATCGCATGATTGGTATTCACCCCAAAGCATTATTGAACTTTGATAAGCAAACGCCTGAATTACAAGCGCAAATCAAAGAAATGATTGGTGGTTATGAAAGTCCAGTGCGTTACTACATTGACCGTTTAGCGGAAGGTGTCGCAACGATTGCGGCAGCATTTGCGGATAAACCAGTGATTGTACGTTTATCTGATTTCAAATCTAATGAATACGCGAATTTAATCGGTGGTGCGCAATATGAACCCCACGAAGAAAATCCGATGATTGGCTTCCGTGGTGCATCGCGTTATATTGCTGCTTCTTTCCGTGATTGTTTTGAATTGGAATGTCAAGCAATGCGTAAAGTTCGCAATGAAATGGGTTTAAAGAATGTTCAATTAATGATTCCTTTCGTGCGTACGCTTTCTGGTGCACAAAAAGTCATTGAAATTTTGGCACAGAATGGATTAGAACGCGGTAAGGATGATTTAAAAGTCATTATGATGTGCGAATTGCCTTCTAATGCTATTTTAGCAGATGAATTCTTAGAATACTTTGATGGTTTCTCAATTGGTTCTAATGATATGACGCAATTAACTTTAGGTCTTGACCGTGATTCTGGTTTAATTGCGCATTTATTTGATGAGCGTGATGCAGCGGTTAAGAAAATGTTGCATTTAGCGATTCAAGCATGTCGTAAAGCCAATAAATACATTGGTATTTGTGGACAAGGCCCTTCAGACCATCCTGATTTAGCCCGTTGGTTGATGGATGAAGGAATTGAGAGCGTTTCTTTAAATCCTGATACCGTAATTTCTACTTGGTTGTATTTAGCTGACCAGAATTAGAGATTAGTTTTTATATTCCCACGTTCTGCAAGTTGCTTTGCGTGGGGATAATTTTGTTTTTATTGTTGTGTTAAAAGCAGTCTCAAATCTCTTGCAAAAGGAATAAATAGTTGTGTAACAACAATTCCTACACAATCATTCAAGTTTCCACTTTTATACATAAAACTAAAATATAACTCTTTATATTTTTTAGTTTCAAATAGTTTCTTTAATAGTGATAGTTTTTCTAGTTTATTTTCAGGGAATTTTAATTGTCCACTTCCTACCATACCACTACGCGTTTTTTCCATTTCACAATACCAAGTATCAAAATCAACAGTTGGTAGTACAGATAAACAATGAGAGATATTTTTATCATTGTTAATAAAATAAAGAAAGCTAGATAATTTTTCTTCAAAAGTGTTATAAGAAGCATTGATAACATCAATGACGCGGTTATCATATTCTAATAAAAACTGACTATCATCTCCCTTTCTAAAATAAGATAAAAGAGCAACTTTTTCTCTTGAAAGTAGTTCAGTGTTTTGCGCTATCAACGATAAATTTCCAGAAATTTTCTTTAAAGAATCATTAATTAATGAAAATTGTTTGTTTAACATCTCACGTAATTCATCTATTTCGGATTTTTCTATTACTGTATTTTTATAATACTCTAAACAAAAAGTAAATATTTCAACCTTATCTTTTTGGATTTGAGGGTGAAAATAACTAACTGTAATATTAATTTCTTTTTTTAAGCTATCAGTAATTTGATTGTAATCTTCATAAACAAACTTATGTCTTTTATTAGGTGGTAAATTGCTTAACCCTGTTTCGAAAATTGGTGGGTAAATTTTATTACGCCAATCTTTATCAAAATCTTCTGATAAAGTAAATTTAATATCACTAGCACTCCATTGAGTATTGTTATTTTCGATAATAAAGTTAACTAGACAACCTTTATAAATTTCAGTGTCAATATTCACAAGGCTAGGAATAATAAAACTACGATTTCGTACATCATTTACCTCATAGTGTTCCATTGGTACATTTTTAGAGTTTGAACGTTTGTAATATTTTTTATCTCCACTTTGATGTGGAGCTTCTGGGCTTTGTGGAACAAAAATAACTACTGCAAAGTTCTTGGATTGTAATTGAATTATATTAATTTCTACTCCACTAATTTTAGGTGTAATCTTGCTGTCAATTACTTGCTCTATCCATTCTTTTACAGATGTTTTTCCTATTTTGTCATTTTGAATACCTATAAGAGAAAATGAATTATTTTGTTTATCTTCTTTTATCCCATAAATTAATGTTCCACCATCCGAATTAGCAAAAGCTGAAACATCTTTTGCAATCTCTTCTTTTTCCTTGTCAGTACCTGCTAAAATTTCTTTATAATCAAGATGTACATCTTCAGGTGTATTTGTATCAATTAACATTTGTAAATCTTCTTCAGTTTTAATTTTGTCCATACCCATACCTATAATAAAAGTTGTTTAAACACATTTCTAAAACCTGCTAGGTTTTAAAAACCTAACAAGTTTACATTTTATCATAAATTAACGTATTACCCCCCCAACAACCTCACTAACATTTCCTCATAAATTGCCGATAATTTATCCAAATCTTCCACGGCAACACATTCATTTACCTTATGAATCGTCGCATTATTCGGGCCCAACTCCAGCACTTGCGCACCCGTCGGGGCGATAAAACGCCCGTCTGATGTGCCGCCCGCTGTCGATAATTCAGTTTCATAACCGCACACGCTTTGAATCGCTTGCTGAGTCGCAGTTAATAAATCCCCCGTCGCGGTTAAAAAAGGAAAACCGCTGTGTTCCCAGCGTAATTCATAACGCACGCCGTGTTCATCCAGCAAAGCATGAACGCGCTGCTTTAATTGTTCATGCGTACTTTCAGTGCTATAGCGGAAATTAAACATTACTTTCAATTGATTAGGAATCACATTACTCGAGCCAGTGCCCGCTTGAATATTGGCAATTTGAAACGTAGTCGGTGGGAAAAACGCATTTCCCGCGTCCCATTGCGTCGCGCAAAGTGCTTGCATTACTGGCGCAAAGCGGTGAATTGGATTGTCGGCTAAATGCGGATAAGCAACATGTCCTTGCACGCCGAGCACGGTTAAATGTCCCGTCAATGAGCCGCGCCGCCCATTTTTGACCACATCCCCAATTTTGGCTGTGCTCGACGGTTCTCCTACTAAACACCAGTCGATTTTTTCGTGCCGCGCTTGTAAATGTTCAACCACTTTCACTGTGCCATTAATCGCCACGCCTTCCTCGTCGCTGGTGATTAAAAAACCAATTGAACCATGATGTTGTGGATAACGTTGCACAAATCGTTCAGTTGCCGTAATCATGGCGGCAATGCTGCCTTTCATATCCGCCGCGCCGCGTCCGTATAAAATGCCGTCGGCGGTGATAACTGGTTCAAATGGTGGAAATTTCCACGCACCAATATCGCCCGCAGGCACAACGTCCGTATGCCCTGCAAAAACAAACAGCGGCGCACTGTTGCCACGACGTGACCATAAATTATCTACATTTTCAAATCGTAAGGTTTCGTTATTAAAACCAATAGCTTGTAAACGTTCAGCTAATAAATGCTGACACTCTGCATCATTCGGCGTGACAGAAGGACGACCAATTAATTGCAAAGCCAATTCAATCGTAGGAGACATTATTTTTATTCCTTTTTTAAAACTAAACAAAATTGCGCTATGGTAAAATTAAATAAATATCCGCATTCTCTACTTATTAATCACAGAAAAATTTAGTTAATTTTCAAACCACCTAAAAAATTTAAAAATCACATGATTGCCAATGTTCTGAGTATTGCCGGCTCCGACCCTAGCGGCGGCGCGGGCATTCAAGCCGATTTAAAAACATTTTCCGCTTTAGGCGTGTATGGTATGGCAGTTATCACTGCTTTAACCGCTCAAAATACCCGCGCCGTGACTGCAATTCATAATGTACCGCCTGCCTTTGTCGCTCAGCAAATCGATACTTTATTTGCCGATTGTAGCGTTCATGCAGTCAAAATTGGCATGTTAAGCAATGTTGCCATTATCGATTCAATTTACCAATGTTTGCAACGGCATCGCCCCGCAAATTTGGTAATTGACCCCGTGATGGTGGCAAAAAGTGGTGATAAATTGCTCGATGATTCGGCAATTGAGGCTTTACGTCAATTAATTACGCTGGCGACTTTAATCACGCCAAATTTACCCGAAGCGGAAGTATTACTCGAGCAAAGTATTTCACCGACTTTGGAAGCGGTGAGTGAAGCAGCGCAAACCTTGCGAACCCGTTTTAATGTGCCCTATGTCTTGTTAAAAGGCGGACATTGGGGGGATAATCAGTGCGTTGATGTCTTTTGCAGTGCGGAAGGTTGCCAATATTTTAGCGACATTCGCATTCAAACCCGTAATACACATGGTACGGGTTGCACACTTTCTTCAGCTATTGCCGCTTATTTAACCCGTTTCCCTGCGTTAGAAGCAATTCAACACGCAAAAAACTACATTCAGCACGCGATTAAAGCCAGTGATTTATTAACTGTAGGACAAGGACATGGTCCTGTGCATCATTTTCATCATTGGTGGGCGTAGTCATTGGGGAAAATCCCTTGTGATTGCTCACAAATCCGTTATTGTTACCAATTCACAACAACCTGAAGCCCTTATTTATGAGTGATGAAGTATTCCAACAGCAAAGTCTGCAAGGTGTTTCTCGCACTTTTGCGCTCACAATTCCCCGTTTGCCGCCGAGTTTATGCAAAAGTATTGGTAATGGTTATTTGTTGTGTCGCATTGCGGATACCATTGAGGATGAGCCGACCTTAAAACCTGAGCAACAACATGCGTTTTTTCAGCAGTTTATTGGCGTAGTAGCGGGCAAAAATTCTGCTTCTGAATTTGCTAAAGCGTTGCATCCACTTTTATCAGATGCGATGTCGCCCGCTGAAAAAGATTTGGTATTCAATACGGATAAAGTTGTGCAAATCACGCGCTCATTGCCACCGTCGCAGCAGGCAATTTTATTGCGTTGCGTCACGATTATGAGCAATGGCATGAGTGAATTTCAATTTTTATGGGAAAAATTGCGCCAATCGCAACAGGGTTTAGACAGTTTGCAGCAGATGAATGACTATTGTTATTACGTTGCGGGCGTGGTGGGAGAAATGTTGACCGATTTATTTTGTGATTATTCGCCTGAAATTAATCAACGTTTTGCGGAATTGCGTCCTTTGTCGCTGTCATTTGGGCAAGGTTTGCAAATGACCAATATTTTAAAAGATATTTGGGATGACCAAGAGCGCGGCGCGTGTTGGTTGCCTAAAGAAGAGTTTGATAAGTTGGGTTTTGATTTAAATACATTGCGCCCAGATACTTATCAGCCTGCATTTGGGCAAGGTTTAACGCGCTTAATTGGCATTGCGCACCATCATTTACATAATACTTTGCGTTATGTGTGTTTATTGCCGTCGTATGAAGTAGAAATTCGCTGTTTTTGTCTATGGACAACGGCGATGTCATTATTAACCCTGAAAAAATTACAAAAACGCTTAGATTTTAATGATGGACAGAGCGTCAAAATTTCGCGCCGCAGTGTGAATTTAAGTTATCAAATCAGCCGTTATGCTGCCCGTTCCAATTGGGCATTAAATGCTTTATTCCACATGACTTCTTATCCTTTAAAAGAGGTGGTTGTTGCGCCGTTAGTGCCGCCTAAAAAAGTGAGTTTATGGGAAAGTGGACAATTGGGTACGGATTGGAAAATGAACTCATAAATTGCAATCTCGTTTTAATTCATTTTAAAACGAGAGAAAATCACTAAGGAGTAGGGAGATGAATAGAACGCTTAAGCTGGTTGCTTATAGCCGTGCAAAACAACAATTATCGATGACTTTTAAGATTGATGATTTAAATTTTGTAACTTCTTATTGGTATAATGATGTTGATTTGTATGATTTAGAAAATCGCTTTGGTGTAGCATTTATGGAAAAAGTCTATTTCCACATCATGGCATTTGAAGCAAATAAATTAACCAGTTTGAAACCCGATTTTTTTGATTTAGGTATTTTTAAACATTTATACACAACCGAATTTGAAGAACTTTGGTTAACTATTCATCAAAAAGTCTGGGCACAATGGCGATATGAAAATCAATTGCCACATTATCAAGGCCCGCAATTTGTCAGTCAAATTTCCCATCCTATTTCCTCTCCTGTTCAACTTAAAGAAAACAATGCGCAATTCTTATTATTTTGCGGTGGTGGTAAAGACAGTTTAGTTTCTTTTAAATTAATGGAACATTTAAATGTTCCTTATGCTTCTTGTGCTTATTCTAGTTCAATTTATGGACGCGCTGAAACACAACATCAATTAATAGAAAATTTAATTAAACAAACGCATCCTACTAAACAACATAAAATTTGGATGTATGAAGATTTTTTAGACAGTCCAATTTTAGAACAAGCAAAAGAATACGGTATCAAAACGCTGACAGCCGCAGAAACGCCGAGTTCTATTTTTGCTTCTTTACCCATTGTATTACAACATAACTATCGTTATATCAGTCTTGGACATGAACGCAGTGCTGATTTTCCAAATTTAATTTGGGAACAAACAGGCGAAGCAGTTAATCATCAATGGGGAAAATCAACTGAAGCGGAATTGCTTTTAAATCACTATTTACAAACTCAATTTATTAGCAACGTTCATTACTTTAGTATTTTAAAACCCATTTATGATGTCGTTATTTTTAATTTACTGCGTGAACATTTACATAGCATTCCTTTCACACATTCCTGCAATATTCAAAAACCATGGTGTAAGCAATGTGCAAAATGTGCTTATGTTTGGCTAAATTATATGGCGTATTTACCTGTTGATTTAGTGAATCAAATCTTTGAAGTTAATTTATTTGATATTCCAGAAAATCAAATAGGATTTAGACAAATGTTAGGCTTAGAACAGCACACACCTTTTGAATGTATTGGACAAATTGAAGAAACAAAACTTGCATTTGAATTATGTCGCCGTAAAGGTTTAACAGGAAAAGCAATGCAAATCTTTATTGAAGAAGTTAAAGATTTTGATTTCAATACTGCTATTGCAAATTACACTACCGTAAATCATCAATACCAAGCATTCCCACCACAAATTGCCGCCTTACTTTTTTCTAAATTAGAAACTGCCGCCGCTGACAGTAGAACTTACATTAAGCAATTTCTTAACTAACTAATAGGATGGATAAAATGGCTTTTACACAAACTCCTTCAGTAGGTTTAGTAGAATTACCTGAATTAGGTTTATTTGATAATAACGGTAAAAATAGAGCCTCTGTTCGTAAAGGAACTGCTTTAATTAGTAAACAAGTTTTATTAGCCGATTTGCAAGCAAAAGGTTTTGACGCGCAATTAATTAATCTTAAACAAGGACAACAAGAAGTTGAATATGGACAGGTTAATTGGGGTGAAACAGAATTAGCTAAAGTCTATTTAGGAACAGATATAAAAAGTCTTGACCCGCAGGCTTTTGATGTTTGGGGCTTAACCAGTAATTTTTCTCAACACCGTGAATTAGTGCAATTAGCCATTCAACATCTTTCTAGTCAAGGAAAACCAGTGGTCATTGGGGGTTCTGATGCGTTTGCTAATCCGCAATTTTATCTTAACGCGGGAGCATCTGCGGTTGTTTTAGACCAATCTGGCGCGACGAATGCTGCGATTTTAGACCATGTATTAGGCAAAACCCCGCGTGAAAATTTATCCGAAGTTGTTTTACAAGATGGAACAATTATTCCCCGAAGATTAGCAGCATTGAGTCCTGAAGAGTGGGCATTACCTGATATTTCCGTGGTAAAACAATGTTTAGGTGATGAATATTGGAGTTTAGAATTTCCGCGTGAATTATCGCCCATTGGTTCAGTTTTTACCGATATTGGCTGTGACCGTCATTGTGATTTTTGTCAAACACCTAAATACCGTTTAGGCTATCGTGCCATGTCGCCGCAACGGGCTTTAGAATGGTTTGCCTTGCAAAAACAAGCGGGTGCAGGTTCAGTCATTGGTTCTTCAGACCAATTCCTAGGCAGAATTATTAAACAAGGGGGGCGCGAAGATATTTTAGAAATTATGCGGGGAATTAGAGAGTTGGGCATTGCTGTTTTATGGCCTAATGGTTTGGAGCTGAAAAAAGCCACTTTAGGCAGAGGGATTAATCGCGGCCCGATTAATTTTGCACCTGATGAAGAATTGATTAACGCATTATGGGGCTGGAATGGAAAAACGGGGTGTTATCATGCGTATATTCCTGCCGAGCGTCCTTTAGCTGGACGGGAAAACTATAGTAAATTGTTACCTTGGCAGGAACATTGTGACATGTTAAAAACCATTGTAAGGACAGGTGTTCCACATTTAACTTACGGTTTAATTATTGGTTTTGAAGATGAAAGTGAAGAAAGTTTATTACGTCTTGAAGAGGCAATTTTAAAACTGTATCAAGATTTGCTGGCAATTAATCCCAACCTGAATTTTCAAGTTTCGCCTTTTTCTATTTTTCCCATTCCAGGCACACCGCAATGGAATCAATTACAAAGTTCAGGTTTATTGGAGTTTAACGACCCAACTATTTTTGGGGGGTTGTGGACACCGTCAGTAAATACGCGTTATTTAAGTTATAAAGAAATTTCAAAATGGCAAATTCGTTTATTACAAATCGGCAGTATTGAAGGTAGAACACATTTTATTAATACCGATTTTTCAAATAAAACGTTTTCATCTGTAAGTAGTGCGCATTAAAGATGTGTTAATAGAAACTTACTAGATTTTGAAAATCTAGTGAGTTTTTTTAAATCATGCTTGAACTCAGTTTGCTTGCGAAACTATGAGTTAATCAAAAATAATTTAAATCTTTCGTTAATTTTTTCTTTATAATTATGCTTCTCAAATAACTCACGCATTTTATAGAAAGATTCGCGTTTGTCTTTCTGCAATAATTCTATCTCGGATTGCGTTAGCATTCTGATTTGATTTGAGGATGTAGCGAGCTTCAGATTCTGTGAGGCAATCAAAGCCGTATCCAAAAAGGGTTTCTTTCCACGTTGTTTCGAGTTCATCATATTTACTTCTTAAGCTAATGGAATACGGTTAACACTAATTTTTTCTTCTGCATGAACAGGAATTAATAAAGGTTTTTTATCGGTGATAATTTTCTCTATTTCTTTAACTGTTTTTAAATTAATTACATCTTGAACAAGAGATAATGCCGCATCTAAGTCACCTGCTTTAGCTAATTCCTAAGAAGGATGCTTACGAATATCTCCCAATTTCCCATTTAAAATCACTTTGGGAAAAGAGGAGCACCAAAGATGACGACAAGATTTAGCTAATAGCATATAGGAGTTACGCAGTTGATTAAAAAGGAGTGCAATCGCTTTAGCAATTGCTTTTTATAAATAGGCATAAGCAACTAATTCAAAAATATTTTAACGCAAATTTAGCGCGTAAGCGTTTTAAATTCAATAATTTGTATCAGGTTTGTTTATTCTTTGAGAATTAGCAGACCTGCTAGGTTTTCAAAACCTAGCAGGTCTTTGTTTTAATTTAAGTCTCTTGCTAAATTTGGGGTATTGAGTTCTCGGCAACACTTGCAATAGTTGAAGCTATTGCACTCCGTTTCAACTGCGTAACTCCTAACTTTAATTTTTCACGCCGCCATCAATTCCGCATTTTCAAAAACGCGCGAGGGTTGTTTTAACGTCACTAACTCTTCCGCACTGCTGGGATGAATTGCCATCGTGTTATCAAAATCTTGCTTGGTCGCGCCCATTTTTATTGCCACCGCAAATCCTTGTAACATCTCATCAACGCCTTCACCTAATAAATGCAAACCGATAACCCGTTGCTCATCACCCGCACAAATCATTTTCATGAAAGTAGGTAAACCATTGCTATTTAAAGCATAACGCATAGGCGTGAATTGAGTTTCATAAATCATCACTTTTTCATGCTGTTGTTTTGCCTGCGCTTCCGTCATGCCAATGCTACCAATTGGAGGATGGGTAAAGACCACCGTCGGAATTTGCGCATAATCCACTTTTGCTTCAGGTTTTCCACCAAATAATCTATCCGCTAATTTGCGCCCCGCATCTACTGCAACAGGGGTTAAAGGACTACGCCCCGCAATATCACCTAAAGCGTAAATATTAGAAATAGCTGTATTTTGATACTCATCTGTCGCAATAATACCGGAGCGTGGCACTTGTAAACCAGTGTTTTCTAAGCCTAAATTATCAGTGTTAGGACGACGACCTACTGCCCAAATCACTGTATCAAAGCCGTCTAAATGGTTTTCGGTGCGACTGCTGACGCGAATCCCTGTACTTTGTTTTGATAAAGCAGCAACGGCAAAACCCATTTGTAATTCAATGCCTTGACGTTGCAAACTATCCGCTAAAGCTGTACTTAAGCCTTCATCAAATAATTCAAGGGGACGATTTTCTAAACCAATCACCGTCACTTTCGCGCCTAATGCGTTTAATACGCCCGCTAATTCTACGCCAATATAACCCGCGCCGATAATTGCAACTTTATCAGGACGTTGTTGTAATTGGAAAAAACCATCAGAAGTTATACCCAATTCCGCACCAGCGACAGGCGGCACGATTGGGCGGCTGCCCATTGCTAAGACAATATGCTCGGCTTGATACACTGTGTCGCCTACTGCGACATGGTGCGCATCCACTAATTTTCCCCAACCGTTAATGTGGGTAATATTGAGAGAATCTGTATAACTTGACCAGTAGTGATTAATTGCTTCTGTATAAGCTTGTCGCCCTTGTATTAATTTTTGCCAATCAAAGCCTTGTATCTGCACTTGTGCGCCATAACCGACCGCATCATGCGCCGCGTGAGCGAGATGTGCGCCGTACCACATCACTTTTTTAGGAACACAGCCTTGATTCACACAAGTCCCCCCAAGCGGAGAAGCATCAATAATCGCGACACGTTTACCATGCGCAGCGGCGCGTTCTGCGACGGCTAATCCACCACTTCCGCCGCCGATGGCAATTAAATCAAATTGCATATTCATTATCTTTTCCTTTGAAATCGGCGGGCGGAGTTGCCACCCGCAAAGTTTTGAAATCGTTATTGATAAGTTTGCGTTTAAACAGCTTGTCCTGCTGCAAACCATGCTTCTAAATCGTCTGAACCGCCAATGCGTTTGCCATTAATAAACACTTGTGGCACGGTGCTGGCGTTAGCGATAGAGCGCAAAGAACGGTCGGTATAATCGCGATTTAATTCTAATTCTTCGTATTCGATACCTGCATCTTGTAACATGGCTTTCGCTTTAGCACAGAATGGGCAACCTTTGCGGGTCATGATACTGACATCTAAAGGTTTTTTCGCATTTGGTGCGATGTAATTTAACATCGTATCCGCATCAGAAACTTCAAACGGGTCGCCTTCAACAAAAGGTTCAATGAACATTTTTTCGACTACGCCATTTTTAACTAACATGGAATACCGCCATGAACGTTTGCCGAATCCAAGTTCATTTTTATCGACTAACATGCCCATGCCTTCTGAAAATTCGCCATTTCCATCAGGAATAAAGCGTACATTTTCCGCATTTTGGCTTACTTTCCATTCATTCATCACGAAGGTGTCATTGACAGACACACAAATAATGTCATCTACGCCATGCGCTTTGAACGTGCGGGCTAATTGGTTAAAACGTGGCACATGAGAAGAGGAGCAAGTGGGAGTAAATGCACCAGGTAATGAAAATACAATTACAGTTTTACCTGTAAAAAGTTCGTCGGTAGTGACATTAACCCATGTGTTATTTTGCCGTGTGCGGAAAGTAACATTAGGAACTTTTTGACCTTCTTTAGATTGAAACATGATAGTTCTCCATTCTATAAAACAAGATAAAAATTAATTTACGATTTAAAAAATAGAACATTCAGCGTTAAAAAAAGCCGCTTATGTGCGGTGCATTCTGTTCTGTATCAACATGGGCAAAGTATAAGAAAACCCATTTCACTAGTAAAATAGTATGTTTTTATCACTGTGTTCTATTTTTTAGATGATGCTTTTTTCAATGCGCTTATTTTTATCAAAAACCATTTAAATTCATACAAATAAAAAGACCTGCTAGGTTTTTAAAACCTAGCAGGTCTCTATTTCAGTTCATCTATTTTGTGTTAAGCGTATTTTATTTGAATATTAATCAAGCCGCCTGCCGACATAAGAGATTTTGCTGATGAAATATAAGGAGTTGTTGCCATACTTCCAATAAATTGCTGAAACAAGGGTGTTGTTCAATAAGCTTATATAATTTCTGCTGATTTTCGTTAATGCGGAGTTCACCCTCTCCAGAAATAAAGCTAGAAATTTGTTGGGCTAGAATAAATAAAATATAACTCAAGGCTTCAAATTTAGCTTGATTCATAACGGGGGAAGAAGAAATGGCATAACTGAATTTTTCTATATCCACATTAATTCTTTGTGCATACGCCATCATTTTGCCTAAATTTGCCGCTTGTGCTTCATTAAAAACTTGTCCCATTAGCCAACTAGCAATATGGGTTTGTCCACAATGAATACTTGCCCCCGCATCCCATAATCCTCCACTTAAACAGAGTTGAATAATGGGACGTTCTTTATTGGCTTGCCCAATGACAATGTCAGATTGTTTGCAATTTGCAGCTCCTTGTGGACTGCTACGCACTAACTGGCATAAATTAGAAAAGTTACTGGGCTGAGTAAGAAAAGCCCCTTCGGGCGTTAAAAATCCTGATGCTACGCCTGTTTTATCGCTAAACTGATTTTGTAAGATTTGTAGTGCTTGTGCATTTAACATGTAGAATAAATACCTCCTTTGATTTAATTTCTTCAATTTAAAAATATTTTTTTATGTGTCGTAAGTTAATTGTGTAACTCTTAGTTCAAATAAAATTTTCATTATGGGTATATTTAATCCCACTTTCTTTATAACAAGCTAAAAATCAATCAATGTTTGGATTGCAAATAAAAAAACGGCACTTTATACAAAGTGCCGTTTATAAAAATAATAAGATAAATTTTTAGTTAAGCAACAAACCGACACAATTCCCCTTTTTCTTGAAAATTAAGCATATTATTCCAAACTTGTGCTAATTTAGTGAAGCAAGGTTGTTGCGCAAATAATGCGTCTAGCTGTTGTTGATGTTTTGCAATGGCTTGTTCGCCTTCACCAGAAATAAAACTAGATAATTGTCGTACAAATACAAATAAAATTTGACATAAACATTCAAACTTTTTTTGACTCATCACGGGGGCAGAGGAGATGGCATAACTAAATCTTTCAACATCTGCCTCAATTTTTTTTGCATACGCCATCATATTGTTTAAATTAAGCACTTGCGCTTCATTAAAAACTTGTCCAATCAACCAACTTGCAACATGCGTTTGTCCTTGGTGAATGCTTGCGCCTGCATCCCATAAACCACCACTTAAGCAAGGTTGAATAATGGGTTTATTTAAATCCACTTTGCCAATGGCAACATCCGATTTCCGACAATTTGCCGCGCCTTTTTCTGTCTTGCGAATTAGTTGGCACAATGGAGAAAAATTACTCGGTTGTGTAATTGGCAAACCATCAGGATATAAAATTAATGATGCAACTCCAGACAATTGCGTAAACTGGTCTTGTAAGATTTGTAACTTTTCTACGCTGAACATTTTTGAAAAATCCCCGCGTAAACTGGACAACTTAATGACATGTACATTGTCCATCTCCTCTCTCCTTAGCAATGTTCAAACGTGGTTTATCCCCGAAAAAACCTAAGATAAGTAATCACTTACTATTGCCACTCAATTATCTATTTATTGCCATTTTTAGGCAACACAAAGACATAAATCCCCTTGTTTTTGAAATAACAGCATATCATTCCATATTTGCTGCATTTTAGAAAAACTGGGCTGTTTCTTAAATAATTCATCTAATTGTTGTTGATGTTCAGCAACTTTTAACTCTCCTTCATTAGAAATGAAGCTGCTCAATTGCCGCACAAACACAAAAAGAATATGACACAACACTTCAAATTTAGCTTGATTCATCACGGTGGCAAAGGAAATGGCATAACTGAATTTTTCAATATCCGCGTCAATTTTTTGTGCGTATGCCATCATGCGGTCTAAATTAAGCACTTGTTCTTCGTTAAAGACTTGCCCAATTAACCAACTTGCAACATGGGTTTGTCCACGATGAATACTTGCCCCCGCATCCCATAAACCGCCGCTTAAACAGGGCTGAATAATTGGACGGCTTAAACTGACTTGCCCAATAGCAACATCTGATTTACGACAGTTTGCCGCGCCTTTTTCTGTGCTGCGAATTAATTGGCATAGTTTGGAAAAGTTACTGGGTTGCGTGATGGGTAAACCATCAGGATATAAAATCAATGACGCAACGCCCGACATTTGCGTAAATTGGTCTTGTAAAATTTGCAATTTTTCTACACTGAACAACTTGGAAAAATCGCCCCGTAGATTGGACAACTTAATAACATGCACATTGTCCATCATAATCTCCTTTGTGATTTCCTTTAAACAGGAAAACTCATTATTATAAAACCTAAGCATTTTTTAATGTTTTTGAATGCTTTGCTTCAAAATGTATTTTAAGAAAAAAATTTCAACTCTTTTTGTCAGAGTATGATTTAATTTAATTTTTACAATACTCTAAATTATTAAAGGCGGTTTTTGCAGTATATTCGTTATTATTTTTTTCAATGTAATTGCGTCATTACTTTGCAATTTTGTTATTTCTTTACTTTTTCGTAAGCTACTAAAGCCGCGTCGCGCGTTTTAGCAAAATCCAAAATTGCTGTCGGATAACCGCAACGTTTAGCTTGTGCAGCAGAAGGGTTATGAATTTCTTTGCTATCTAAGCTCGCAAGTTCTGGTAACCAACGGCGAATATAATGACCTTGCGGGTCAAATTTTTCACTTTGGGTATAAGGATTGAAAATACGATAATAAGGTGCAGCATCCGCGCCACATCCAGCCACCCATTGCCATCCTAAAGAATTATTTGCTAAATCAGCATCGACTAAGGTATCCCAAAACCAATGCGTGCCTTGATTCCAGTGAATTAACGCATTTTTAGTTAAAAATGAAGCAACTAACATGCGCACGCGGTTGTGCATCCAACCAGTTGCCCATAATTGCCGCATCCCAGCGTCGATGATAGGAAAACCCGTTTTGCCACATTGCCAAGCGTGTAAAACATCGGTATCTAAAGGCGAATTCCATGGAAACTCTAAATATTTTGAATAAAGTGGTTCTTTACTCGTGTGTGGGAAATGGTAAAGCAACTGATAAGCAAACTCGCGCCAATATAATTGGCGAATATAACTATCACACCCTTTGCCATTCTCGCTGCATTTAAGTGCATGATAAATTTGACGAGGAGAAATTTCGCCAAAATGCAAATAAGGCGAAAGCAAAGAAACCCCGTCGGTTGCTGGATAATCGCGCCGCTCGTTATAATCTTGCACCTTATCGGAACATAATTTTTCTAATAATTCTAACGCGCCTTGTTCACCCACAGTCCACTGTTGATATAAACCAGCATCCCATGCAATGGTCGGCAGCAAACCCAATTCAGCCAAAGGTGTATTAACACAACTGACATCAGGCGTAGGAATATTTTCAGGCTCAGGCAGAGGGAGCGCGACGGGTTCTAAAATTTGGCAGGCTTTCCAGTAAGGTGTAAAAACTTTATAAGGTTCATTTTGTTGATTTTTAACAACCCAAGGTTCATTTAACAACGCAGAATTGAAGCTATCAACAATCACGCCTTCAGCGCGTAATGTTTTTTTGATATGTGCATCGCGATGAATTAAATGCGGTTCGTATAAACGATTCCAAAACACGGCAGTCGCGCCCGTATGTTGGATAAACTCATATAACGTATGTAGCGTGTCAGTTGATTGCGCGATTAACAGTGGCACTCGTTTTTCAGCTAAACGCTGTTGTAATGCGGCTAAACTGTGATGCAACCACCACCGACTTGCTGCGCCGAGCTGCCAATCTTGTTCATCACGCGGATTGTGGATATACAACGGTAAAACCGAATAACCCTGTTGAATGGCATGAGAGAGGGCGGGATTATCTTGCAAGCGAAAATCGCGGCGAAACCAGACAATAGCAAGCGACATACGGTTATCCTTGTAATAACGAATGAGTAATTCGTGTATCTTAATACAAGATTTGGGGGGCTGCTATTAATAAGAGGAAGTGGAGAAATAAGAGATTAATCGTTAAAGAATAAATTATGTAATTGAGGCGTTTCTTTATTATGGTTTGTATTAGCTTTTGAGACTTGGCAGACTTGCGAATTCATACCCACAGACCTGCTAGGTTTTAAAAACCTAGCAGGTCTTTATTTTCGTTAAATCTCTCGCCAAACTTGGGGTATTTAGTTCTCGGCAACACTTGCAATAGCTAAAGCGATTGCACTCTTTTTTTATTAGACAAAATTAAATAGCGCGATTTCTACAACTCTTAAATCTTGCGAGTTTCAATTTTAAGCAACTTCTAAAAGCAAGTTGTTTTTATTCCCACATAATTTCATCATCTTCTTGCAATTCACTTGCGAGCACACTTATTGTTTCACCCTCTCGCATTACTTGCAAAGTTTGATTGATAGGAATATCTAAAATTTCGCCATTTTCGCCTTCTAAACTAATTACCGTTACTTCGTGGTCACGAAATTCATCAGGTGAAAATAACGTCCATTCATAATTTTCAATCACGCGCTCCATAAATAAATCGGGAATCCAATTTGCGGTATTCATGTCATGCGTACGCCGTCTTTCGTCACCCGTGTTTTTGCGCAATTCAAGAAATTCTTCAATGTCTAAATGCCATGATTCTAAATAAGCACAGCCTGAGCCTTTACGTTTGCCGCCGTTGTGAACTAACGCGGCTGTGGTCATATAACTTTCGTCGCCTTCTACTTTTAAATCGTGAATCACAGGCAAAGAAGCTGTCGGTTCAATAGCGCGGACTTGAGTAAATAAGTAGTTTTGATGAATAAAAGAAGTGTCATCGTTTACAGTGTGCTTATTTTTAAGAGTTTCAGGAAGCGCAACAGTATAATTGTTTTCAACTATTTGTCCCGCTGTTGCAATACCTAAACGCAAGCATTGATAACGCACGCCCTCTGCTAAAGAAGCTGATGTCGTTGTAAAATAAATTTCTTTGCTGCGACTAATTCCGCCGTCAGTTTCAATTAAACCTTGTAACATGGCTAAAGTTTGCGCTTTAGGCAAATGCGCAAAACGGCGGGCAATGCGTTTTTCGCCGTCCGCGTTATACAAATCGTTATAACTTAACGGAATATTTGACACGCCCGCACCAACAAATTGCCCTGTTGTTGCATCACGTTGCACCGCTTGACTATTTGCCCAATGAATTTGCATAAAATGCTCATTACGCTGAGTTTCCCAAAAATGAATGCCACGCTGAGTTAAATAATCGCGTACAAATTCTAAGTGACTATCTTTAGCTGGGTTACCAGAAACACCCCATTCATGCGTTGCTTGTGAACAATGTCCGTCGCCTAATAAAATTCCATATAACCGCGCATCATCTTCGCTAAAATCCGCTACTGGGATAACCTCTTGTGGAATCACTTGTGCAACATAATCGCCCACTTGCAATTGCCCAACTTCAATCCAATCGGCTTTAATTTTGCCTGTTTCTAAATCCGCTAAAGTTTCTTTAATACTTTGCCCTACAGGTGCACCTTGCAAACCAAAAAACGGATGTCCCGCCGACACGGTCAGCGGCTTGATAGAGTGTTTAACGTCTAAAGTTAACATCGGGTCTTGTGAATGCAAATACGCATAATTTTCTAACACTTCGCGATATTGCCCACGTTGCGCAAGCACTAAATCCCCTTTTTTAATGTTTGCAATTGGCTTTACACCGTCCGCTGTAAAAACAAGCGTATCAGGTGCAAAACATTGATTAACCGACACCAGCGTATCATTCGCCACTTTCATAAAAGGGACAACGCCCTGTGATTTACCATTCGTGCCACGAATCCGTGAACCCATGCCGCGTACGGGTGTCCAGTCGTTACCAATGCCGCCCGCCCATTTTTGTAACAGCGCATTGTCTTTAATCGCACCAAAAATGCCTTCTAAATCATCAGGTATCGTGCTTAAAAAACAACTGGATAATTGCGGGCGTAATGTTCCTGCATTAAATAACGTCGGTGTGCTACACATAAAATCAAAGCTAGACAGCAAACGATAAAATTCAATTGCCTGCTCTTCGCGATTAATTTCGTTAATTGCCAATCCCATCGCGACCCGCATAAAAAACGCTTGCGGCAATTCAAAACGCGCATCTTGCCAATGCAAAAAGTAACGGTCGTATAAAGTTTGTAAGCCTAAATAAGTAAATTTAAAATCATGTTCAGCAATTAACGCATTGCCTAAACGCTCTAAATCAAACTCGGCTAATTTGGGGTCAATTAATTGGTATTGAATGCCAACATGGATATAACGTTGAAAATAATCAGGATAATGTACTGCCATTTCGCTCGCGGTTGCTTCTTCTAAACCAATATCAACAATGGTAAAAGCCTCTTTACGCAAAATATCCAACAACAACCGCGCTGCAACATAAGAATAATCAGGCTCTTTTTCAATCAAAGCGCGTGTGCTCATCACCAACGCATTGCTTAAATCCCGCTCAGAAATTCCGTCGTATAAATTTTTTAAACTTTCGTCGATAATTTTATCAACACTGACCGTTGCAAAACCGCGACACGCTTCACTGACTAAATGCTGCAAACGTTGCTCGTTCAAAGGTTTTAACATACCTTGATTATCCATGATATTAATCAATGTTTTATGCGGTTGTACTGCCCGTTGCTGCGCATGTTTTTCGCGATATAACACATACGCCCGCGCAACTTTATGTTCACTTGCTCGCATCAATTCCAGCTCAACTTGGTCTTGAATGTCTTCAATATGCACTTTTCCCGCATTATTCAGTTGCCGTTTTAAATTATTAACAACCCGCGCTGTTAAATCGATAACGGTATTTTTAATGCGGGTAGAACTGGTTGCGGAATAACCTTCAACTTCTAAAAAAGCTTTAGTCATGGCAATGACGATTTTTTTAGCATCAAACGGCGTTAACTGCCCCGTGCGCCGAATCACATAATATTCACTTAAATCCAATGTTTCAAAAGGCGCGACCATTTTATCGTTAGAATTACTCATTGTGTCATGAGTAGGCATTTCACTAAAAGAATCAGAGTGCAAAGCATCAACTTGCATTTAACAAGAACCTCGTTGTAACTGTTTTTTAAAAAACGTTTTCAGATAAAATTTATAAAGAGTATATAGGGATTCTAGCTCGAGAACACCCTGTAAAATATGCGGGATTTACGCAATAAACAGACTGGAACTTTATTTGCTGTACGCAAAACTGTGTACAATTCTGGTAAAATAGTTTGTATACAGTAAAAAATTCAATCCATTTTATAATGTAAATTTACTATTTTTTTCTTTCACTTGCGCTGGTTGTCTCACACTATGTACTACACCCATTTTGGGCTAACATCTGCGCCGTTCGCTCTCATATCCGACCCTCACTTTTTCTATTTCAGTCCTGCACATCGCGACGTGCTGCAACAATTGCGGCAAAACGTGGGCAAAAATGGGGGACTGATGCTATTAACAGCCCCCGCAGGCACAGGCAAAACAACCTTATGTCATAGCCTTTTGCAACAACTGCCCGAAGAAACGGATGCCGCAATTGTCCATTTAACGCATCTTTCGCCCTTGTCTTTGATGACACAATTATTTGATGAATTGCATATTCATCATGACTTAGCATTCACGCTGAAAGATTTTAATGAGTTACTTAATGCCTATTTGCTGAATATTCAAGCGATTGGACGTACTTGTCTACTCGTTTTAGACGATGCACACGATTGTACGCCAGAAGTTTTTGAACAAATTAAACAACTTGCCAGTTTAGAAAATAACCAACAACATTTATTACAAATTTTATTAGTCAGTCGTCCGCAACTACTCAAATCACTTAAAAAAGAACCACTTAAAACACTCTGCAAACGTTTAACTGTACAAACACAATTAGACGCACTGTCACAAACTGAAACTAAAGCCTATATTAATCATCGGCTTGCCATGAGTGGCGCGACTGAAGATTTATTTCCCGCCCGCGTAGTACGCGCGATTTTTACCGAATCAAACGGTATTCCGTGCTTAATCAACCTGTTATGTGACCGTGCACTATTAGGCTGCTACGTCAGTAATACCAAACCTGTCAATTTAGCCAACACCCGCAAAGCCATCAGCGAAATTCGCCAAGAAAGCGGCATTCGTTATTTACTGCCAGATAACGTATTTATCCTATTGATATTTTTATTGATTATTGGTATTGCTATCAGCAGTTATCAACTCTATTTGCGTCACACGCC
>JACCEE011883183.1_pt1 | contig 57257 bp, 57 predicted proteins | sample 7449931 | NCBI WGS metagenome assembly JACCEE01 (sample SAMN15323457, study PRJNA562643) | freshwater metagenome | isolation source: river surface water | place: USA:Blue River Watershed | collected 2017-08-19
TTAATTTTATAAAAATCCTATTCAGTTAAACTATGCGGCATATTGTCTCAGGTAGTTTTGATTGTAAAAATTATTACGCACTAATAAACCATCATTGGCATGGTCGAAATACGCGCCTTGTTTTACGCCGCTGGTTTCAATTATGCCGTTGTAATTTAATTAATTGAGTATTTCCTATTAAATGCGGTAAAGTTTTTAATTTCATTAAGAATCTTAATTGAGAAATGTTGTGTTATTATATCCATTTATAAAAAATGGTTTATTCATTTTTATATCATTTTCAATTTGTTTTGAATAATATTTTTATTAGATAAACTACCACATTGTGAATTTTTGAATGTGTTGATTTAAATTAAAAATATTATTTTAATTTCGTTGACCAAATAATGCCGTGCCAATTCGTACGATGGTCGCGCCTTCAGCAATTGCCGCCGCCAAATCACCACTCATGCCAAATGAAAAAGTTTGCAAATTCCTATTTTTTAATGCTTGTACTGTTTGATATAAACGTTGATAAGGCAGGCGTTGTAATTGAGGATCGGATTCAGCCGAAGGAATTGCCATTACGCCGCGTAAACGTAAATTCGGTAATTCACTCACTGCTTTAACCAAATCCGCTAATTCATTTAATTCAATGCCAGATTTGCTGGCTTCGTGACTAATATTGACTTGTAAACAAATATTTAACGGTGGTAAATGTGCCGGACGCTGCTCATTTAAACGCTGGGCAATTTTCCATCGATCAACGCTATGTACCCAAGCAAACGAACTGGCGATCGCTTTAGTTTTATTAGATTGAATCGGACCAATAAAATGCCAACTGATCTGAAAAGCCGATAAAGCCGCTTGTTTAGTTATGGCTTCTTGTAAATAATTTTCGCCAAAATGCCTTTGTCCACAATGATATAACTGTGCAATTCTAATCGGAGATTGCGTTTTACTGACGGCTAATAATTTTACCGAATCCGTAGGACGTTGAGCTTGTTGTTCAGCCTCACGAATTTGCTGTAATACCGATTGAAATCGAAAATATAATGGATTCATAAACGAAATAAAAAAACGTGCTAGTATTATTAAAACTTTTATTTTAACAAATTGTACAATTGAGTTTGATGTTCTGATTCACTAAAACACTATAAAATACTAAAGAGGAGTTAAGTATGGATATTGCGGAATTATTAACTTTTATGGTGAAAAATAAATCTTCAGATTTGCATTTATCTGCGGGTTTGCCGCCGATGATTCGAGTCGATGGTGATATTCGCCGCGTGAATATTCCTGATTTATCCCATAAAGAAGTTAGGGATTTAATTTATGATGTGATGAATGACAAACAACGGCGTGATTATGAAGAAAAATTAGAAACGGACTTTTCTTTTGAATTACCCGGAGTTGCGCGATTTAGGGTGAATGCGTTTAACCAAAATCGTGGAGCGGCAGCTGTTGTTCGTTGTATTCCTTCGGATATTTTAAGTTTAGAACAACTCAAAGCCCCTGATATTTTTAAACAATTAACCCATGCGGGGCGTGGCATGATTTTAGTCACCGGAGGAACAGGTTCGGGAAAATCAACCACCTTAGCAGCGATGATTGACCATATTAATTCCACGCGTTATGAACATATTTTAACTGTCGAAGACCCGATTGAGTTTGTGCATAAATGTAAAAAATCCCTAATTACGCAAAGGGAAATTCACCGCGATACTCATGGATTTAATGAAGCTTTACGATCCGCTTTACGTCAAGACCCTGACATTATTTTGGTGGGCGAGATGCGCGATTTAGAGACCATTCGTTTGGCAATGTCAGCTTCAGAAACCGGACATTTAGTGTTTGGTACTTTGCATACCAGTTCGGCAGCGAAAACTGTTGACCGGATTATTGACGTATTTCCCGCTGCTGAAAAAGAGATGATTCGGGCGATGTTATCGGAATCATTAAAATGCGTAATTGCTCAACAATTGTGTAAAAAAGCCGGTGGAGGGCGAGTTGCGGTGCATGAAATTTTAATCGGTACGCCAGCGATTCGTAACTTAATTCGTGAAGCTAAAGTGGCGCAAATGTATTCAGCGATTCAAACCGGTCGTAAAGATGGGATGCAAACTTTGGATCAAGATTTGAAAGATAAATTAGAAAAAAATCTAATTACTTTGGAAGAGGCGCGTAGTAAAGCGGCGAATAAAAAAGATTTTGCCTAACATTGATCACTGATGAATTTTCAAGCATTACTCACCCTAATGGTGGAACAAAAGGCTTCAGATTTGTTTATTACTGTCGGTAAACCGCCGTGTTTAAAAATCGATGGGCAAATTACTGAAGCCACTTCACAAGCATTAACTGCTGCTCAGTGTGCAAAATTAGTCCGTCATCTGATGACTCCAGCGCAAATTACCGAATTTGATCGCAGTCATGAATGCCAATTTGCTTTACAAATCAATGAATTAGGTCGTTTTCGCGTAAGTGCTTTTAGTCAACGAGACAATGCAGGTATGGTCTTGCGGCGGATTGAGAGCGAAATTCCCAGTTTAGCGTCGCTACATTTACCGAACAGTTTAACCGATTTAGTGATGCATAAACGCGGTTTAGTGTTATTGGTCGGCGCGACGGGCAGCGGTAAATCAACCACTTTGGCATCACTGATTCAATATCGCAATCAAAATAGCAAAGGTCATATTATTACGATTGAAGACCCAATTGAATATGAACATCCACATTTGGGCTGTATTGTGACTCAACGTGAAATTGGTATTGATACCGATTCATATCAAATTGCTTTAAAAAATACATTACGCCAAGCACCGGATGTGATTTTAATTGGTGAAATTAGAACCGCGGAAACGATGCAACAAGCAATTACATTTGCCGAAACAGGACATTTATGTTTAAGCACTTTACATGCGAATAATGCGAATCAAGCTTTAGATCGGATTTTACATTTTTTTCCCGATACGCAACATCAACAAATTTTAATGGATTTATCATTAAATCTACGCGGCATTGTTGCGCAACAATTAATTCGTAGATTTAATAATCAAGGACGTTATCCCGCCATTGAAATTTTATTAAATACGCCTTTAATTGCTGATTTGATTCGTAAAGGCGATATTCATTTATTAAAAGAGAAGATTAAAGCGAGTCAGGAATATGGAATGCAAACATTTGATCAATCTTTATTTGAGTTATATAAATTAGGTAAAATTACGATTGATGAAGCTTTAAATGCAGCGGATTCGCGTAATGATTTACAATTAATGATTAAATCAACGGCGGATTATACCATTCGATTTACAGAAGATCAGAAAATGAGTTTAACGGTGGAGGAATCTCATTATTCACGATTACGATAATTGATTTATAATTCAATATCTAAAATTTCAGCGGCTTTTTCTAAAATTTCATCAGGATCAAAAGGCTTAGTCATATAAATATTTGCGCCTACAGCTTCGCCTTTTTTCTTATCGAATTCCTGACCTTTAGCCGTGAGCATAATGATATAAATTTTATCCGCCAATTCAGTATTTGATTTAACGGATTGACAAACTTCAAAGCCATTTAAATACGGCATCATTACATCTAAAAAGACTAAATCCGGAATTTCGGTTTCAATCATTTCTAAACCGTCTCGTCCATTATTAGCCGTTAATAATTCAACCTCATAATCTTCTAATTCTTCCAAAGCCTGTTCTAATAGAATACGAATATGAGGTTCATCATCGACAATTAATATTTTTTTATTCATCTTTTTTAATCCTAAGAGTTGGGTATTTTTTAATATAACACTTCATAAACGTCAACCGATTTTTTCTTACCTTTTACATATAAGAAACCACAAGAGCGAAATTCAAAATCATTTTTTGTGGCTTCCCAAACGCTACGGCTAACTAAAATTTGTCCCCCTTCGGCTAAAGATTGTAATCTCGATGCCAAATTAACCTCATCGCCAATTGCGGTATAATCCATATGTTTTGGCGACCCTACATTACCAATAATGACTTCACCAGAATTAATCCCAATTCCGGTAATAAAGTTTTTTTGAATCCAACCATTAGAAGTATTTTTTAGCCATCGCTGCATCCGAATTGCCGCCATAATTGCGCATTTTTCACTACTCATTAAGGAAACTGGTGCGCCAAATAAAGCCACTATCATATCGCCAACAAATTTATTGACAGTGCCATTTTCGTCAAAAATAATATCCACCATATTTTCAAAATATTGATTTAAATAACCAACAATTTCCGATGGATCGGATAATTCGCAAGTAGCGGTAAATCCACGAATATCTGAAAATAAAATAGAAATGTGACGTTTTTCTGAAGTTAAAGCAATATTGCGTTCATTAATAATCGCATCGACAACTTGTGAGGATAAATAGCGTTCTAAATGACTTTTAATGGTTTCTTGTTTAATTTTACGTTCATGCAAAATGACATTTTCAATAGCAGGTGCCGCTTGTGCAGCTAAAGCGGTAAATAATTTTAAATCAGCGGCGGTATATTCAATCGCTTGACGACTGCTAATGGTAAAAACGCCTAAATTTTTTTCAATACTTTTTATTGGCACACAGATCATTGCTTTACTGTGTTTATCTGCTGCAGAAAAACGCGGATCATGATCAACATCATTAATAATTTCGGCTTTCATTGAAGCAAAAACGTGATTGACAATGCCTTGATCACGATAGGGTAAATTCGTAGATTGATTTTCGTTATCCATGACCGCTAATACTTCAAATTGATTAGTTTCCTCATTAAATAACATTACCGAAGCATAATCAGAATCAATGAGTCGAGTCGCTTCTTCAATAATTAATTGAGCAATTGAATAAATATTTAAATGAGCAGTTAATTTAGCTGAAATAGAATATAATAAATTAATTTCTTTATATAAGTTTAAAGTTTCAATCGCTAAAGCTTTTTTATCATTTTCTTTATCAATCAAATAAATTAATAATCGTGCTAAACCTTGAGCTTGTTCACTCCCTTTTACCCAACCAATAATTTGTTGATCAATTTCAATGGGATAATGATAAGCGACTGTTTGAGTATTTCCTGCAATAATTTTTCCTTGAGCATCTTCAATAACCACAGTATCGCCTAATAAGCGTATAAAACTTTGGATAATAAATGCCGTTTCTTTTTTAGCAATAAATCGATCCAAGCGTATCTTCATTGAACACTCATTCTTTTTCTAAAAGAATAAATAAGACATGATCCATACCTTTTTCAAAGCGTAAAATATTAACCACGTCACTTTCTTGTGATAATAACGCATCAATCACAATCATATCTGGTTTTTGTATTAAAGCTTTTTCAATACATTCTTTTCCGGTGGAGACATTATCTACCGTATAACCGCGACTGGTTAATACATTGACTAAATCGGTAATTGCCGAATTATTTTCATCAACAATTAAAACTTTCTTTTTAGAAGAACCTTCTGAAATTAACGAGCCAACTTCTGATAATAATAAATCGGTATTAATCGGTTTAGTTAAATATTTATCTACACCTAATTTATTCCCTCGCTTACGATCTTCAATAATCGATAACATAATAATTGGGATATTATGCGTTAACGGTTCGCTTTTGAGCATAGCGACGGTATCGAAACCGCTAATTTCCGGCATCATAACATCCATGGTAATTAAATCGGGTTGATATTGTTTAGCTAAAGCAATCGCTTCAATTCCATTTTGCGCTTCGATAATGGTGTAATTTTGTTCTTCTAATTCTTGTCGTAATAATTCCCGAATATGCGGCTCATCATCAACCACTAAAACCGTTTTTTGCGGCGGTTCTTCAAGTTGATCATCATGATGTTTATTTTGGGTAATTTGTTTGATTAAAGATTCAATGCTTTTAATTTCAATCGGTTTAGGCGTTTCCGAAATAATCGCGGGTAAAGTGAAAATAAAACTGCTTCCTGAACCTAATTCACTTTCTGCCCAAATTTTACCTTCATGATGTTCGACAATATATTTACAAATCGATAAACCCAATCCAGTCCCTTTAGGTTTATCGGTTAAAATTTCACCCACTTGTTTAAATTTTTCAAAAACCAATCCAATATGTTCTGGCGCAATTCCCATTCCCGTGTCAATTACTTTGACAACAATTTTGTGTTCCTGATAACGAACTTGGCAGGTGACTGATCCTGAATCGGTAAATTTAAACGCATTTGAAATTAAATTAATTACCACTTGAATCAGCCGATCGCGATCACCTTTAATTTGCGGAAGATTATCAGGAATATCTTGAATTAATTTCACGCAATCGCGTTGTGCAAATAGCGATGAAGTGGCTGCACAGGCGCGATAAATAATTTCAGCAATTGATAAAGTTTCCATATTCCAATCGACTTTACCCGCTTCCATTTTAGATAAATCTAATACATCATTAATTAATGAAGTTAAACGTTCGCCTTCAGAAATAATAATTTCAATATTGCTACTAATTTGTTTTAAAGCGCGTTGAATTTTTTTATCAGTTGAATTGCTAAGTAAAGGAAAAATAATTTCATTGAGTTTTTTATCAATGATTTTAGTAAATCCCAACACTGACGTTAATGGCGTACGCAATTCATGAGAAACGGTTGCAATAAAATCCGTTTTCATTTGATCAATGGCTTTTTCTGAAGTAATATCACGAATCAGAATAATGGTGCCAATTTGTTTACTATCCCAATTATTCGCATCTTCATTTAATGCGTGAACAATTGCTTTACCTGTTCTGCCTTTATGTAAAGGTAATTCTTCTCGCAGGATTTTTTTAATATCTAATTTATTATGTTGTAGAACTTTAACTAAATCAGCACTGATTATATCAACCGATTTGCCAATTACCGATTGATTTTTCAAATTAAACATGGACAACAAAGCCGGATTAGCTAAAGTAATTAAATCATTTTCATCCGTAACCAATAAACCATCAACGATATTATCCATAATAACGGTCAAATGGGTTAAAGTATCTTGTAAAGCAGCAGTACGCTCTTCAAATAAAGCCGTTAAATTATAATTAAGTTGTTTTAATTCTTCATTCGCTTGTTGAATTTGTTGATTTTTAATTTCGGCGACACGTTCAGCTTCTAAGCGAGCCAATTTTTCACGTTCATATTGGGCAATATAAGTTTCAATGGTAAGCATCACTTTTCCTCTTAAGCAATTATATTTATTATTGAGTATTCATAAAAAAAACGATAGGAATGTTTTATGAATACTTATGATTCAGTATCATTAAGATGCTCAGAGAGTTGCCAATCTGAAAAGGGAAAGGGCGGTAAATGAGTATTAAAGGTTAAAAATAAAGTAATGTGATATAGATATAAGCATAATTGGCGACTTAATCCTAAAATATGTTGATTAACACGACCCGTAAATAAAGTTGTGGTAATTTGTAAGGCAATAATTGCCCACAACAACACCCTAACTATACTGACAATCAAAACGAAAATCAGCATAAATAGAATGCGTTTCCAAGTATTGGGTTGTTTGAAATGCGAAGAAGAAATATAAGTTGACATTATCGAAATGAATTCAAAATTAATTACGAAAATCGCCATACAAAAATATTTTTTCGCGTTTCATATATTCATAATATTTACGATCGACGGTTAAAATATGATTTCTTAACCATTCTAAGCCAAAATTAGCGACTTTAATAGCGATTAAATTAGCATTTTCTTGTCGCGCTTGTTGATAAAAATCATCTAATTGTTGATTAAAATCGTGATGAAGTTGTTGATGAGCTGCTAATTCTGGATAGGCAATTAAAGTTAAAATTTTTTCTTCTTCAGTAAAATGATAACGAGTATATTCTTTTAATTGATTTAAAATATGAACAATGCTTTCTGAATCGGCATTATTATTAATGGCATTAAAAACCTCATTAAGAATATCAAACAATTGCTGATGATGACTATCGAGTTCATTAATACCAACACTATATTTGTTAGTCCAAAAACAAATTTTAACGGTTTTCATAAAAGATAATTAAATAAGTAGTTATATAAGACTAACCGCGATTCATAATATCGCGTAAATCTAAAGCGGCTGCATTGGCTCTTGCAATATAATTAGCCATGGATAAGGAATAATTAGCAAATAAATCAAATCCATCACCGCTTAAAATCATTGGACTCAAAATCGGAGTCAACGCATTCTCCATTGCATAAATCATAGTATCTACAGTACGCATCGCACGTTTATCTTCCAAAATTAAGGCAAAATCTTTTTTCACCCCTTTTAGAATATGTAACAATGCCCAACTGGCGCCGCGTGCTTCGTAAAATACGTCATCAATTTCTAGCCACGGCGTTTTGGTCGGCGCAACTTTATTTTTGTCCAATTCTTTGTCCAAGCCAGTTAGCATCGGACTGGCTAAAGCTAACACCACTGAGCGATCACTACTAGCGGATAAACGAGTGGATAATCCCCCTAAACGTTTGATAACAACTTCAGTGTACTGCCATAAATTATCCGCTCGAGGATAAAATTGTCCGCGGTTTTCTTTACCTTTGGGATATTTCAATCGCGCCATATAGCGGTGCAAAGCGTCAATGCCTTTTTGATATTCAGATTCAGTTGAGGGTAATGCCCAAGAATTACGTTCGTAGTAGAAATACGGTTCTGCAACCGCCAAATCAGGATCTTCAGCCGATTGAGATTGGTCACGAGCAAAATGATTACGCAACGCGGTCGTGCCATCACGCAACATAATCAACGCGCCATATTCCCAGTTGGGAATATTGTCCAGAAATACGCCGGGAGGAGCTACGTCGTTTGTGATATATCCCCCGGGTTTGTGCATTAAAATTTCAGCCATATGGGCTAAGGTGTTGCTATACACATAACCTACTGGAAGTTCAATCTTACTGGAATCTTCCTCTAAACCTTCTTCCGTAGCGTAACGTTTAACTGCTTCTTCTTCGACGTTGAATAGACCTGGCTCCATCCCCCACCACCCGCCTAAAATCACTAGGATTAACAGAGCGACGGCTACGAAAATACCAAAACTCCAGAGTATACCTTTTGATTTTGCATCTTGTAGAGATTCGTTAGCTGACATTTATGATGTATCCTGTAAATTTAAGTATTAAGCGGTAAAAGAGTAAAAACAACAATAAAGTTCACAATATAAACCACTAATCATAGCAGAAAAATGAGCTTTTTAGCCGCATATAATTTCGCCATCAAAAACATGAGTTGCAGAGCCTGTCATCCATACAGATTCGCCCTTTCCTGTCCATGAAATCGTTAATTGCCCACCTAACAGATGCACCGTTACTTGAGGTTCAGTTAAATCCTGCAAAATCGCTGAGACCACCGCTGCACAAGCACCACTACCACAAGCTAAAGTTTCTCCCACTCCCCGTTCAAAAACGCGCAATTGAATATTTTGTCGATCAATAATTTGCATAAAACCGACATTGACTCGCTCGGGAAAAAAGGAATGTGATTCCAAAAAGGTTCCTATTTCTTTCACCGGAAAATTGGATAATTTATGTACGGTCATCACTGCGTGAGGATTTCCCATAGAAACGGCGGCAAATTCAAAAATAATTCCTTCATGAGTGATTTCATAAATAAGCTGTTCTGTTTCATAAGCTAATGGAATTTCTGCGGGTGAATGTTGTGGAATCCCCATATCAACCGTAACTAAATTTTGCGATTGTAAATATAAAGTCAATAAGCCTTTTTGTGTTTCTACACAAATTTCTCGGTTAGTAGATAATCCTTGTTGATGAACAAATCGCGCAAAACAACGCGCTCCATTGCCACATTGAGCAACTTCACTTCCGTCGGCATTAAAAATACGATATTTAAATTGAGCTTTAGGATGCGTTGGCGATTCGACTAATAAAATTTGATCGCAGCCAATTCCCAAATGACGATTGGCTAAAAATTGAATTTGAGTTTTGGTTAAATTGATGGATTGTGAAATCGCATCAATCACGACAAAATCATTCCCCAAACCGTGCATTTTGCTAAAACGTAATTTCATAAAAAGACCTCAAATTGTTGAATTTTATCGTATTCAAACGGCATAACCATATTGCCACCATCGCGTCGAATTCTAATCGTTAAAATGCCGTCTTGTGCTTTTAATAAACGACCTTCATAAACAATTGAATTTTCGGTCGTTACTCGAATTTGTTTTTGTAAATATTGAGTCGCAGAATCTACATTCATTGTAGTAAATCTGCGTTGATGTTTAGAGGGCGATTGAGTGGATTGCACAACCACCGGTTTTGTTTCGGTTTCTGTAGGCGCGACAGTGGTTAGCGCAACCGCAGGTGGCGATTCTGGTTGAGGTTGATCCTGAATTCTAGGCGTAACCGGATTTATCGTTGCCGTTGTTGGAGGAACTTCGGCAGTAGATATTGTTGTTGCCGGATCATTAGAAATAGTTTCTTCATCAGTGGAAAAATCAGGTAAGCCGGTCGCTAATTGTTGAGCGAGTTTTGGAAAGAAATGATCGGTATTAATAGTAATATATCCCAGAATTGCACTGAAGAATAAAACACTCGCTAAATAATAATAAATACTGCGCCGGACTCGGCGACGATAATGATAAGTAAAGACAAATGGTGAAATTGGAAAAAATCCTATTATTGCTAATCCCCATTGTAAACTGACTTGAAATCCTAAAGCAATAAACCAGCCCCACATAGTTAATAACCATAATATGCTAATGATGAATAAAATTTCTAATATCGCCATTGCTATTCCTTATTAGTTAAAAAGGTAACATTAATCGATTAAATATTCGTTTTCCCATAATTGAGAATAAGTTTCACGCGCGCGAATCAAATGAGATTGATCACGATGTACCATAATTTCAGCGATTCTAGGACGAGAATTATAATTAGAACTCATTGAAAAACCATATGCACCCGCAGAACAAATGGCTAATAAATCATTAACTTCTAAAGCTAATTCGCGTTGTTTCGCTAAAAAATCTCCAGTTTCACAAATGGGACCCACAATATCCCAAGTATTAATAGAGGCTTTTGAATGTAATTGAACCGGAATAATTTGTTGCCAAGCATTATATAAAGCAGGACGAATTAAATCATTCATTGCAGCATCTACAATCGCAAAGTTTTTCGCTGGAGTTGTTTTTAAATATTCAACTTTAGTCACTAAAATTCCAGCATTAGCCACAATAGAGCGTCCGGGTTCTAATAAAATTTGATAGTGATTGGTATTTAAATGAGATAATAATGCCTGAATATATTGTTGTGGTAATGGTGGCTGTTCATTTTGATAACGTACACCTAATCCACCACCTAAATCTAAATGCGTAATTTCAATATTTTGTTGTTTTAATTGCGCAACTAATTCTAAAATTTTATCTAAAGCAGATAAAAAAGGTTGAATTTCCGTTAATTGCGAACCTATGTGACAGTCAATTCCAATAATTTTTAAATTAGATAATGAAGCAGCATGTAAATATTCTTGAAGAGCTAATTCACTACTAATACCAAATTTATTTTCTTTTAATCCAGTTGAAATATAGGGATGAGTTTGCGCATCAACATTAGGATTTACCCGTAAAGAAATTGGTGCAATAACCCCTAATTCATGAGCAATTCGATTTAGTCGATCTAATTCATCACTGACTTCAATATTAAAACAATGAATGCCTGCAATTAATGCGTCGCGTAATTCTGTTTCGGTTTTTCCTACGCCAGAAAAAACAATTTTTTTAGGATCACCACCAGCCGCTAATACCCGTTTTAGTTCTCCTCCAGAAACAATATCAAATCCAGAGCCTAATTGTGCTAATATGTTTAAAATAGCTAAATTAGAATTGGCTTTTACAGCATAACAAATTAAATGTTTTTGATCAGCAAATGCTTGATCAAAAGCTTGCCATTGTTGCTCTAATGCAGTACGAGAATAAATATAACAAGGGCTACCATATTGCTGAACAATATCTGTAATAGAAACTTGTTCAGCAAATAATTGTTGTTGGTAATAATTAAAATAATTCATAAAATTATCGAAATTGAGAAGGAGAAATTTCAGGGGTTGCTGGTTTATTTTTTTCAACATGAATTGGGGGGGGTGAATCAGGTAAATATAACGGACCCGTTTGCCCACAATTTAATAAAAATAGAGTCGATAAAAGAATAAATATCTTCATAGTTATTAAGAATAATTATAGTTACTAAAAAATAAATGTCATGAGTTTAAAATAATATCTTACTGTAAACGATTGTAGTATAATTTTGCAAATTTTGATTTTTATCTAGTCGCAAGTCGTTTAATGAATAATATAGAAGAATTTTGAAAAATTGTAAAATTTTTTAATTTGATAAACATAAGCAGGTATTTTTATGATTCAAGAAGCAATTGTTTCAACATTGAATAAGCAAGGGCAATTACATTTAGCACCTATGGGCATTCATTTTATTGAAAATGATTGTATTATTTTGCCGTTTAAACCTTCAGCGACTTTAGATAATATAGTAGCAACGCGATCGGCAATTATTAATTATTGTGATGATGTGCGTATATTTGCCGGTTGTTTAACTGGACGACGACATTGGTCAACAAAACCCGCTGAAAAAATAATCGGATATGTATTAAATAACGCGTTATCACATCAAGAAGTAACGCTAATTAAAATTGAAAATCATCCTCTTCGTCCAAAATTGTTTTGTCAAATTCAACATAGTGTTAATCATTCGCCATTTCGAGGATTTAATCGAGCGCAATTTGCTGTTATTGAAGCTGCAATTTTAATTAGTCGATTAAATTATTTACCTTTTTCTGAAATCGAAATGCAAATCAATTATCTACGAATCATGGTAGAAAAAACCGCCAGTGCGGTTGAATGGGAGGCATGGGGATGGTTAATGGCAGTCATTCATCAATATAAACAACAAGAAAATTTATGAAATTATTAGCTAGTGTCAAAAATTTATCTGAAGCATTAATTGCCGAACAATTATCTGTTGATTTAATTGATTTAAAACAACCAGATTATGGCGCTCTAGGCGCATTGCCTTTAGAGAATATTCGAGAAATTGTGACACAATTAAACAAGCCTATTCCAATTAGTGCAACTGTTGGTGATATTCCTTTTGAAATTGAAATATTAGCACCACTTATTTATCAAATGGCTTCTGCAAAAGTAAATTATATTAAAATAGGATTATTTTCCAGTACAGATTATTTATTTACTATTAAACAGTTAACTAATATTGCCAATCAATTTAATTTAATAGCAGTATTTTTTGCGGATGGTTCGCCCAATTTTCAATTCATTCCTTTGCTAAAAGAAGCGGGTTTTAAAGGCGTTATGCTAGATACCGTAAATAAATCATTAGGATCATTAACGACTATTTTAACTATTGATCAAATTCGAGAATTTGTAATGATAGCTAAAGCCCAGCAATTACTTTGTGGTTTAGCAGGTTCATTAAAAATGACAGATATTGATTTATTATTTCCTTTGAATCCAGATTATTTAGGTTTTCGTGGAGCAATATGCTATAAACAACAAAGAATTAGCGAACTAGATTCAGTTGCACTAAACCGTATTCAGCAATATTTAGCGCGAATTTAATAGCTAAAACAGATAACAAATAAAGTAAATTTATTTATTCATAATTTAAATAAAAAATATATTTTTAATTTATCCGATTATTTTATAAATTAAGTCCAGATAAACCATCAATAATCCAATTTTCTTCTTGATTGAGTCCAGCTAAATCATTTTTATTTTTATATCTGATATTACAAACATAACGTTGATTAGTAGTCGCTGCATTTTTTTGGGAAACCCGAATTTCAGCATTCACAATATATTCATAATTGCCAATGCCCCATGTGTTTAAAGGTTCTTTAGAAAAAGATAGGAGTGATGAATCTGAGGCTTTCTTTTTAGCATAATTGTTGCATTGCATAAATGCTGCAGTAGTCATTTTATTAGATACCGCTATTTGACTTCCTTTGTCATCGTTTTTTTCTAAAAAAATATCAGAAGAAACGACTTTGTAAATTAGAGGCATGACTAATTTACTTTGAAAAAGTAATAAAATAATGCCAGCTATTCCAAGCAATGCGAATTTTAATTGTAAATTTTTCATAAAAATCTGTCCGAATGTAAAAATTTGATTCATTTTAGCAAAGGCACGATATGCTAGGCTAAAAAAATGCTGATTTTTCATATTAGCCTCCTCAAGTTGCGAGTTAGATATGCCTTTCATCCATGATTTGATAATTGTGATAGGATCAAGATAACATTTTTTTAAATATAACTATTTGATTTAATTTAAAAAAATAGGTAAAACTGAATGAACTGTTTTTGTTATGAAAGAAAAAAATATTTTTTATCTTGACATCGTTTTATGAACTGATAAACTCAGAAAATACAGTACGGATGCTGTTTATGGACTTGCAAGTTAAAAGCAATTCTAAAGAATTTAAGGACAAGTTATCAATAAACGAAGCTCTTGACTAGAAATTTTTAGTTGAGAATATTTCAATCATATTTAGGAGGTAGATATGGCTGCTACAACCGAATCAGTTAAAGCTGATGCTGCGGAAGCACCGCTGTTAAATAAAAGAAACCTAATTGCTGGTTTTATGTTATATCTTGTGTTTTATGTATGGGTTCGCTGGTATGAAGGTATCTACGGCTGGTCAGCTGGTTTAGATTCTTTCGCGCCTGAGTTTGAAACTTACTGGATGAATTTCCTCTATATAGAAATGGTGTTAGAAGTATTAACAGCATCAACGTTATGGGGATATTTATGGAAAACTCGTGACCGTAAAGTAATGTCTATTACACCACGTGAAGAGTTAAGAAGACATTTTACCCATTGGGTATGGTTAGTTATGTACGGTTGGTCAATTTACTGGGGTGCCAGCTATTTCACTGAGCAAGACGGTACTTGGCATCAAACTATCGTTCGTGACACCGACTTCACACCAAGTCACATCATCGAGTTCTATTTATCTTATCCAATCTACATCATCACCGGTGGTGCTGCTTTCTTATACGCTAAAACTCGTTTGCCTACTTACCAAGAAGGCTTACACTTAATGTATATGGTTTCTGTTGTTGGCCCATTCATGATTTTACCTAATGTTGGTTTAAATGAGTGGGGTCACACCTTCTGGTTCATGGAAGAGTTATTCGTTGCTCCATTGCACTACGGATTCGTATTCTTTGGATGGGCGGCTCTTGCTATCATGGGTGTTGTGAACACTGAAGTCATGACATTAGCAAAATTACTGAAAAAAGATTTAGCTTAATTTTCGGATAATTGTTTGTATCATAAAAAATACTATCTCCTTCGCTCTACTTAACATTGTTTGAGTAGAGCAGCGTGGGCAGATAGTCATAACAAGTAGAATTTTTTAATTTAGGAGGTAGACCAATGAGCGCATCTCAATCAGCTGTAAGATCTCGCGCAGAGGCAGTACAAGCTTCTCGCACGCTTGACTGGATGATTCTGTTTACATTATTCACCGCTGTTTTAGGCGGATATCACATCCACTATATGTTGACTGGCGGTGACTGGGATTTCTGGACTGACTGGAAAGACAGACGTCTATGGGTGACAGTAGCACCAATCGTTTCTATTACGTTCCCAGCAGCTGTTCAAGCTTGCTTGTGGTATCGTTATCGCTTACCTTTCGGAGCTGTTGTATCTGTGTTAGCTCTGATGTTAGGTGAGTGGATTAACAGATATTTAAATTTCTGGGGTTGGACATATTTCCCAGTTAATATTTGCTTCCCATCTAACTTAATTCCTGGCTCTATTGTTTTAGACGTTATTTTAATGTTGTCAAGCAGTGTTACTTTAACCGCTGTTGTTGGTGGTTTAGCTTGGGGATTATTATTCTATCCAGGAAACTGGCCTATTATCGCACCACTACATGTACCTGTTGAATACAATGGTATGATGATGACTTTAGCAGACTTACAAGGTTATCACTATGTAAGAACTGGTACTCCTGAGTATATCAGAATGGTTGAAAAAGGTACTTTGAGAACTTTTGGTAAAGACGTTGCTCCTGTATCTGCTTTCTTCTCTGGTTTCGTTTCTATCATTATTTATTTCTTATGGCATTTCTTCGGTAAATGGTTTGCAAAAACTGACTTTATCGCTGATGACGCTTCTTAAGAAGCAAAATTTTGTTGCTTGAAACAAAATAATAAAGAATGCACAGGCTGATTGACAATTTTGTTGAATTGTTATTCGGATAAGTTTACACAAGATTTCTCTAGTAATAGAGGAGGGTATATGAAAATGATGAAAGGCAAAGTAGCTAAATTATCCTTTGTCGCATTGCTGGCTTCATTATCAACAGCAATGTTGTATACACCGACAGCTTCAGCTCACGGTGAAAAATCACAAGCAGCTTTCATGCGTATGCGTACTATTCACTGGTTTGATTTGAACTGGTCTAAAGATACGGTAGCTGTTAATGACACGATGACTATTACTGGTAAATTCCATGTATTTGCTGGATGGCCAGAAACTGTTGATAAACCCGAAGTTTCTTTCTTAAACATCGGTATTCCTGGTCCAGTATTTATTCGTGCTGGTTCTTGGATTGGTGGACAATTAGTGCCACGTTCCGTACAGTTAGAACTCGGTGAAACTTACGAGTTTAAAGTATTGTTAAAAGCTCGTCGTCCTGGTGATTGGCACGTTCACACTATGATGAACGTACAAGGCGGTGGTCCCATCATCGGTCCAGGTAAATGGGTAACCATTACTGGTTCTATGGGTTCATTCGTGAACAACATTACAACCTTAACTGGCGAAACGATTAACTTAGAAACGTATAACTTAAGTAATATCTATTTCTGGCATGCTTTCTGGTACGCACTCGGTTTAGCATGGTTAGCGTTCTGGATAAAACGTCCGATGTTCGTTCCACGTCACATTGCAGTAAGCTCAGGCAAAGCGGATACATTGATCACTCCTACGGATAAAAAAGTTGCAATTGGATTCGCAGTTGCTACCATCGCTATCATTGCGGGTTCAATGGGAACGACCAACCAAAAATTCCCCGTAACAACACCTTTACAAGCAGGTTTGTTGCGTGGCATGCAACCTATTGACATGCCTGAATCTACTGTTTCTGTAAAAGTTGAAGATGCATCCTATCGCGTTCCTGGACGTGCTATGCAAATGACTTTAACGATTACCAACAATGGTGACAGTGCAGTTCGTTTAGGTGAATTCAATACTGCTGGTGTTCGTTTCTTAGACGCTGCTGTATTACAAGATGAAACTGGCTATCCAGATGATTTGTTAGCTGAAGAAGGTTTAACTGTTAGTGATAACAGTCCTTTAGCGCCCGGCGAAACCAGAACTGTTGAAGTTACGGCTTCTGACGCAGCGTGGGAAGTTTACCGTTTAGCTGACTTGATTTACGATCCAGACAGCCGTTTTGCTGGTTTGTTGTTCTTCTTCGATGCAAGTGGCAACCGTCAAATGATTATGATTGATGCTCCATTAATTCCATCATTCATCTAATCAAGTTTATTTAAGACGTTATAGTTTTAATATAAACCGAAAGCCTCTACTAGAAATAGTAGGGGCTTTTTTATTTTGTAAGATTAATTGAAAGAAAATTATATTTTAGTAATTACTATGCGTTATTTGGGAGATACTTTATTAGTAACTCCCCTTATTTCAGCTTTAAAAAACGCATTTCCACAAGCAAAAATTGATGTTTTAACCTTTAAAAAGAATGAATCAATTTTTGAGGGTAATTTTGATATTCATCAAATTATTTCGATTCCTCAAAAACTTAATTGGAAACAGCAATTTCAATTATTTAAAAAAATTTTTCGTAAATACAATTTTTCAGTCATTACTCAAACTGGTGATCGTCCAATTTTGTATGGCTTATTAGCTGCGCCAATTCAATTTGGATTTGTACCAATTAAAAATCAAACTGGTTGGTTTAAACGTTATTTATTAACTAATTTTTTAGAATTTGATACCGTTAAAACACATACTGTTTTGGAAAATTTACGGCTGTGTGAATTATTATCTATTGAAAAATATTATCACGTAACATTACCTAAAATAAAACAATCTATTAATCTTAAACAGTTTGTTCATTACCAATCTCAAAAATATGTTGTCTTACATCCGGTTGCACAATGGAATTACAAACGATGGGCAACTGAGGGATGGATAGAAATTATTAAATATTTAGATTATCAAGGTTTTAAAATTGTATTTTCAGGAAGCTCGTTAATTTCTGAAATAGAATATTTAAATCAATTACAGTCAGCTATTCCAATCGAAACAATAAATTTAGCCGGTTTATTATCTTTAGCTGAATTAGCTGAATTGATTAGTCGAGCGAAATTATATATTGGCGTGGATACTGGAATTAGCCATTTAGCAGCGGCGACCGGAGTAAAAACAGTCGTATTATTTGGACCTTCCGATCCTGTGAAATGGGCCCCTTGGCCGACAAATTATACAAAAAACGTTTCACCTTTTATGAGTAAAGGTACACAAACCGTTAATAATGTAACTTTAATTCAACATTCATTAGCTTGCGTACCTTGTTATTTAGAAGGTTGTGATCGACATCGACAAAGTGAGAGTGATTGCTTACAACAATTGCCGGCGGAGATAGTGAAACAAGTGATCACAAAAATTCTTTGTTGTGAATAAATTATTTCACCAAAAAAGCCTCAAACTGCCAAGGGTCATCACTGATAGTTGATATTTCTTGATAATAAGATTGGTAAAAATCGACGCGATTTTGCAAAGGAGTCCAATCCACTGGTTGAGAAATCAGTTGTCCCAAATAAGGCTCGGCAAATTGTAGAATTTGTTGATAGGGTAAATCATCAGGAACGCAAACGCCTTGACGTGGATTATTAATCATCCAAATCATCGCAGCAACCACTGAACAAGCCACCTGTAAAGTTGTGGCATTTTGGTGAGGCACTAATTCACGCGATTGCTGAATATCTAAAATACTTCCTGTCCACCATGATTTAAAATCATGTCCCATGAGCAAAACGCCCAATTCATTTTGACCCTTGATAATATCATCGGTCATAATGCGTTGATTCGGTTGTAAATTGAATTGGCGCATTTCTAATTCATGTAATGAATTAATCGCTGCATCACATAAGCAATAAGCATAATGTACGGTTGGACGGTAAATAGCTTTACCATTTTGCCAAATCGTTAAGTGATCCGAAATCGTAAAAGCTTCACCATGACGAATCACTAAGCCAGTGATTTCTCCACAAGGCACCCAAGATCGTACCCAAGTTTTGATACCCATTCGCGCTAAACAAATTTGATTTTTGGGACCAAATTGATGTTCATATGCGGAAGGGGGTAAATGTTTTTCATGCGTTCCCCAACCCATTTCTGCTGGAGCAATCCCCTCTTCATATAAACCTTCAATGCTCCAAGTATTCACAAATTCATTTACTTGCTTAGGCTGATTAGAAATTTGCATATCACGTTCACTGATGTGAATCACTTTCACATCGAGTAATTGGGCAATTTTTGCAAAATTACCTTTTTTCAGCGCGTCCTCAAGTTCTGCGATACGACAATCATTAGGTTTATCGGTACATAACTGATGACTAATATCTGCTAAAGCTTTTTTAGTGAAATGAGACACCAATCCCGGGTTTGCACCATGATCAATCACCGCCGTTGTACCTTTTTGCTTATCCCAAGATTCAACCATTTCGCGTAATCGCATATGTCGGGCATATAAGGTTTTATCGGTAATTTTTTCAGTTTGATTATAAGGATTCCATAATTCTACGGAGGTATTAATATATAAAACTTGATGTTGATGACACCATTGAAGAATATCTACACAATCAATATTCCAAGCTAAATCGACAATAAAGTCACCAGCGGAAACATATTCGGCAAGTTTAGTGGCTAAATTCTCTTGGGTAATTTTATCGATTCGATAATGAACCCCTTGTTCAATAGCTTCGCGAATATAATGTCGATTATCGACAGGGTCAATTACCGTAATTTGTGTAGTCGCAATTGATAAATGTTTTAGTATTAACGGAAGCGTACAATGAGATACAAAACCGCAACCTATAACCAATATATTTCCTTTAAATGGCATCGTTAAAATACTCTCTGTAGAATAAAAAAACTACCCTGACTTTTAAGTTAATAAAGCTTAAAGTCAGTCATTAAAAATTAAAAATACCCATATCCGATAAATATTTATCAAAAAGATTAATAAATTGCGATTTAAAAAATGCAAATATTTACGGACAAACTTATTGTTATCCAATAAGGTTGGTATTAATAATTAAGCTATGAAAAAATTTAGAGCTATTAATCTATTATGAATTAACAGCTCCAAAGAATTAGATTAAATATAATAATCTTTTAAAGGGGGGAAGCCATTAAATTCAATGGCACTATAAGTCGTGGTATAAGCACCCGTAGAAAACCAATACAATCGATCGCCAATTGCTAAATTTAAAGGCAATCCGTATTTGTAGTCTTCATACATAATGTCGGCACTATCACAAGTGGGGCCGGCGATGACAACTTCTTCAAGTTCGCCAGATTTTTCGGTGTAAATTGGGTATTTTATAGATTCATCTAAGGTTTCAATTAAGCCGGAAAATTTACCCACGTCGGTGTAAATCCAGCGATGTAATGAAGTCCTTGATTTACGAGAAATTAATACAATTTCACTAACTAAAACGCCAGAATTAGAAATTAATGAACGCCCGGGTTCTAAAATAATTTCAGGGAAATCATCGCCAAAATCTTCTTGAATAAAACGAGTAATTTCTTCGGCATATGTTTTTAGATCATTGGTTTTCGTGATGTAATTAGCCGGAAATCCGCCGCCTAAATTAATCATTTTTAATTCAATATTGTCCTCTTCTTTCAGCCGTTCAAAAATAACTTTAACTTTACCAATCGCAGCGTCCCAACTGTCAATATCCCGCTGTTGAGACCCTACATGAAAAGACAAGCCATATGGAATCAAGCCTAATTCTCGCGCCAAAATGAGTAAATCCATCGCCATGTCATTTTGGCAGCCAAATTTACGCGACAGTGGCCAGTCAGCGGTATAAGTTCCTTCGGTTAAAATTCGCACATAAATTTTTGAACCCGGAGCAGCTTTGGCAATATTACGCAAATCCGCTTCTGAATCAGTCGCAAACATTCTGACTCCTTTTTCGTAAAAGGTACGAATGTCTTTACTTTTTTTGATGGTATTGCCATAGCTACAGCGATCAGGTGATATTCCCAAACTCAATACTTTTTCCAGCTCATAAATGGAGGCAATATCGAAATTAGAACCTTTATCGCGTAACAATTGCAAAATTTTTACCGCAGGATTAGCTTTTACCGCGTAATAAATACCTGCATATGGGAAATGTTGAGCCAAGGTATCATAATTGCGATCGATAATTGTAGTATCAATGACAACAAAAGGGGTTTCTTGGGTATCAGCGAAAGCTTTGATACGGGCAAAAGTTGCTTGATCGTAATAATCTTTCACTTTAATAGATTGATTGCTCATCAGCGGGGAGAACTCCTCAACAGTAAATAGTCAAATAAAGGGTTACGAATATTTCAGTAACAAAAATCATTGAGGTCATGCAGACCTTAATAGTTTAAGCGAAAAAGCGATTGGGTTTAGAATTCACTAGCGATCTAAATGCTAAATCGCGTATTTTAGCAGAACTTATCAATAATCTATAACAACAGTCAGTAAAATGTAAATTCTGTAATATTTTTTGGATTTAACTAATTGATTATCAAAGAAAATATTGAAAATAGCTTAAGCGAATTTGAGTAAATTTTCAGAATTTTTTGGCTTAAAATTAAGAAAACCAATTTTTACAATTCACAATATACAGCTTGATTTTAAATAATTAAAAATTCAATTTTTCAATCTAAAAAGATTTAGACAGAAAATGAATTCATTTAGCAATTTCTGTAATAAAAGCAAAATAAATTATTGAGATAATTTTTCTTTCAAAAGTTTATTAACTTCAGCCGGATTAGCTTTTCCTTGCATAGCTTTCATCACTTGCCCAACAAAAAAGCCAAATATTTTTTCATTGCCATTTTGGTATTGTTGTACTTGTTTTTGATTTTTACTGATTATTTCCTCAATTATGATTGCAATTGTATTGGTATCACTAATTTGAATTAAACCTTGAGCCGTAATAATTTCATCAGCGGTTTGTTGAGTTTGCCATAAAATTTCAAAAATTTGTTTGGCAATTTTGCCAGAAATAGTATTATCCGCAATTCGTTTTAATAAACCAGATAATCGATCTGCATTAATTGGCGAAGATTGAATATCTAAATTGTTTTTATTTAATGCGCCTAATAATTCTACACTGATCCAATTAGCACATAATTTTGCTTCGCAGTCAGAATGTTTAACGACAGTTTCAAAATAATTAGCTAAAGCTTTAGTGCTGGTTAATAAATTTGCCGTTTCTTTGTCTAATTGATATTGTTGCATAAATCGATTTTTTTTTACCGCAGGTAATTCAGGTAATTCAGCTCGAATCTGATTAATTAAATCCGGCTCAATAATTACCGGTAATAAATCTGGATCGGGGAAATAACGGTAATCATTGGCTTCTTCTTTACTACGCATTGAGCGAGTTTGATCACGTTCAGGATCATATAATCGCGTTTCCTGAATAATTTTGCCGCCATTTTCCAAAATATCGATATGTCTTTCGACTTCGTAATTAATCGCTTTTTCAACAAATTTAAATGAATTAATATTTTTAATTTCGGTGCGAGTGCCAAATTCTTGTTGTCCAATTGGACGAATTGATACGTTTGCATCACAACGAAAAGAACCTTCTTGCATATTGCCATCAGAAATTTCTAAATATCTGACCAATTCATGAATTTTACGCATATAAGCTACGGCTTCTTTAGCTGAACGTAAATCAGGTTCTGAAACAATTTCTAATAAAGGAGTTCCGGCGCGATTTAAATCAATTCCGGTTAAACCTTGAAAATCTTCGTGCAAAGATTTACCAGCATCTTCTTCTAAATGTGCCCGAGTAATACGAATCGTTTTACTAATTCCTTCAACTTCAATATCAATCAAACCATGCTCAACAATAGGCTGATCTAATTGACTAATTTGATAGCCTTTAGGTAAATCTGGATAGAAATAATTTTTACGCGCAAATATCGAAATAGGCGCAATGGTTGCACAAATGCCCAAACCAAATTTTATAGCCATAACCACAGCTTGTTGATTTAAAACAGGTAATACGCCGGGCAAGCCTAAATCGACTGCACACGCTTGTGTATTGGGTTCTGCACCATATGCGGTTGCTGCGGCAGAAAAAATTTTAGAATTCGTGGCTAATTGAGTATGAATTTCTAACCCAATAACCGTTTCCCATTGTGAATTCATTGATGTTCCTTTATTTATATAATCACAGATAAATATCAAAAGAGATTAGCTAATATTTAATTAATTTTTGTTTTTTAATTCGTTAAATTTAAAACCCTTCTTATTTTTATTTATCGAAGGGTTTTAATGTATAAATCATTTAAATATTTACGCCATAGCTTTGGGCTAAAGCGGCTAAACCTTGATTAAATCCTTGTCCAATTGCACGGAATTTCCAATCATTACCATAACGATAAATCTCTCCGAAAATCATTGCGGCTTCAGTACTCGCATCTTCGGATAAATCATAACGCGCAATTTCCTGTTGAGTCGCTTCATTAACAATTCGCATAAACGCATGACTCACTTGTCCAAAATTTTGCCGCCGCGCTTGCGCTTCATGAATATTAACCGCCACAATAAATTTATCAATAATTGCCGGAACTTTAGTTAAATCGACACGAATATGCTCATCATCGCCTTCTCCCGTTCCGGTTAAATTATCACCTTCATGTATCACAGAACCGCAGGTAGAAGTACGATTATTATAAAAAATAAAATCGTTATCATTACTAATTTTACCGTCGGTTTTAACTAAAAAACCGACCACATCTAAATCAAATGCGTCCCCATCAGTTACTCTAACATCCCAGCCTAAACCAATTAAAATATGAGTTAAGCCCGGAGCTTCTTTAGATAAATTAACATTTCCACCTTTAGCTAATGAAACAGCCATTATAATTCTCCTAAATTTAAAAAACGAAAAAAAGTGTATTTGAAGTCATACTGTTTATAAATAAAAAATCTTTGGATTCGATCAATTAATATTTATGTAAAATCATTTCGAGTACAATTTTACTACCGAAATAGGCTAATAATAATAAAACAAAACCCGAAAATGTCCAGCGAATAGCGGTTAATCCGCGCCAGCCATATTGCCATCGTCCCCATAATAATCCCGAAAAAATTAACCAAGCGAATAAAGATAATACCGTTTTATGCACTAAATGCTGCGCAAATAAATCTTGAATAAAAACAATTCCGCTAATTAAAGAAAGGGATAAAAAGAGTAAACCTATGGTTAACATTTGAAATAATAACGTTTCCATAGTTTGTAATGCAGGCAAATGAAACAACCAAAATTTCATCCGTTGATGTTTTAATTGTTGCTCTTGAATCGCCAGTAATAACGCTTGAAATGCAGCAATCGAAAATAAACTAAATGCCATCATTGAACTGAAAATATGAATCATCATTTGCCAATCATTCATCGGTATTTTATGCAATGATTGAGGAAATAAAGCATCGGATGCAAGCATAAAGGCGGCGGTGGGTAAAATCACTAAGCCTAATTTGTCAATAGGATGATAAATACTTGCTAATAAAAAAAGCAAAACTATCCAAGCAGCAACAATGGCAGCACTGTTCAACACTCCAAAATCAACACCTTGCAACATAAAACTGTTGAGAGTGATGAATCCAAGATGTCCGACCCAAGCCAATCCTGTCCATATGCGGATTTGCGGCGGTATCATCGTTGAATGACGGTGTTTAAACAATTGCCAAGTGCCTGTTAAATAGCTACATACGGTCAAAATTCCTAACACAGTCAAGTTCATGATCAACAAGGTATTAACAGCAGAATCAAAAAATCGATCAAAATGATATGTTAATATATTCTGTTGATTTAATCAGCAGCTAAGTTAAATCAGCGATTATTTTTATCTCTATAAACTTTAAACTTAACCCTTATTTTTTTCACAGCATTTTTATCGAGTATTCAATATGTTTGATACCTTAACCGAACGTCTGAGTGGTACGCTCAAAAAACTCAGAGGTCAGGCGCGACTGACCGACAGTAATATTAAAGAAACTTTACGCGAAGTTCGTATGGCTTTGTTGGAAGCTGATGTCGCCTTGCCAGTCGTCAGTAGTTTTATCGAACGGGTTAAAGAAGGGGCTTTAGGTCAAGAGGTTCAATCCAGTTTGACACCCGGGCAAGCGATGGTTAAATTGGTTCAAGCTGAATTGATCCAAGTGATGGGAGAACCGAATCAGGGATTAAATTTACGCACTAACCCGCCAGCGATTGTGTTAATGGCAGGATTACAAGGTGCGGGCAAAACCACCACGGTTGCAAAATTAGGTCGATGGCTACAAGAATCACAAAAGAAAAAAGTCGGTGTGGTCAGTGCTGACGTTTATCGTCCAGCGGCGATTCAACAATTGGAAACTTTGGCTAAAGACACGGAGTTGGTTTTTTTTCCTAGCGATCTGTCTCAATCACCGGTCGAGATTGCTTTAGCCGCGATTGATGCTGCTAAACGTAAATTTTTGGATGTGGTGATTGTCGATACTGCCGGTCGTTTACATGTTGATAACGACATGATGGATGAAATCAAAGCATTACATGCAGCGATTCAACCGATTGAAACTTTATTCGTGGTTGACAGCATGACCGGTCAAGATGCAGCCAATACCGCTAAAGCGTTTAATGAAGCATTACCTTTGACGGGAATCGTACTGACCAAAGCAGATGGCGACGCTAGAGGTGGTGCGGCATTATCCATTCGTCATATTACTGGAAAACCGATTAAATTCATTGGGATAGGCGAAAAAACCGAAGCTTTAGAATTATTCCATCCGGATCGAATTGCCTCTCGAATTTTAGGCATGGGCGACATGTTGTCGTTAATCGAAGAAATCGAGCAGAAAGCGGATAAAAAAGTTGCTGAACGATTGGTGCAAAAAATCCAAAAAGGGAAAGATTTTGATTTGGAAGATTTTCGTGAGCAATTACAACAAATGCAAAATATGGGCGGTTTGAGTTCCATGTTGGATAAATTACCTGGCATGAATGAGGTGCCTAAGCATTTGAAAGATAAAGTCAATGATAAAGAATTAGCCCGACAAATCGCGGTGATTCAATCCATGACTATGCAAGAACGTCGTTATCCTGATTTAATCAAAGGTAATCGTAAAAAACGCATTGCCGCTGGTTGTGGTCAAGAATTGCAAGATGTGAATCGCATTCTGAAACAATATACGCTGATGAGCAAAATGATGAAAAAATTTAAAAAAGGCAATTTAACCAACCTAATGCGTGGCTTAAAAAGCAATATGCGTGGTATGAACAAGTAAAATTGGTTTTTTTCACATTGACACTTCACATCTGTTAAAAATCGCGTAAGATAGGCAGGTTAAGTGTTTGATTATTATTTTTTAAGGAATTTAATCGATGGTATCGATACGTCTTGCTCGGGGGGGTGCAAAAAACCGCCCTTTTTATCATATTGTGGTTACAGATAGTCGTAATGGTCGTGATAGTGGCAGCTATGTTGAACGTTTAGGTTTTTTTAATCCAGTTTCTCGTGGACAAGAAGAACGGTTGAGAATTGATTTAGCCCGTTTTGATTATTGGAAATCTGTGGGTGCGCAACCGACTGATCGAGTCGCTCAATTAGCAAAAATGGCTAAAAAAACAGCCGCTTAACGCTGTGTCTGAATTATTAGCTGGCGAAATTTCAGCCGCATTTGGCATTAAAGGATGGCTAAAAGTGATCTCGTTTACCAGTCCTAGGGGGAATATCCTGAGTTATTCGCCTTGGATACTGAAAAAAGCGGATCAATCTCGTACCGTTGAAGTGCTAACCGGCGACATCCAAGGCAAAAATCTTGTGGCTAGGGTGAAGGGAATTAATGATCGAAGTCTCGCAGAGGCATTACGCGGCTATCAGATTTGGATTGATCAGCAGTTGTTGCCGGTGCTGGATGAGGGTGAATATTATTGGCGTGATCTGATAGGTTTACAAGTAGAAAACCTAGATCAAGAATCTTTTGGAATAGTCGATTCATTGATAGAAACCGGAGCCAATGATGTGCTGGTGGTGCGGAATGCTGAAGGTCGGGAGCGGTTGATTCCGTTTGTACAGGGACAGTTTGTTCGACATATTGATTTGATCGCTAAAAAAATGCTGGTTGATTGGGACGCTGATTTTTAATCATTATGCGGTTTGATGTGATTAGTCTGTTTCCACAGATGATTGACCAAGCAGCCAGCTATGGTGTTACTGGTAAGGCGATTACTGATCAGCGTGTAGGTTTGTCGGTATGGAATCCTCGAGATTATACAACCGATAAACATAAAACCGTGGATGATCGTCCATATGGCGGTGGTCCGGGAATGGTGATGAAATATCAACCTTTGTGCGCAGCCGTAGAGGCTGCTCGGCAGCAATATCCATCGTTATCCGCACGAATTATCTGTTTATCTCCACAAGGTGCGGTTTTGACTCAAGCACGATTGCAACAGTGGTTGAGTTATTCCCAAATTATTTTGGTTGCTGGACGCTACGAAGGAATTGATGAACGCTTCGTCACTAGTGTCTGTGATGAAGAATGTTCTTTAGGCGACTATGTGATTAGTGGTGGCGAATTAGCCGCGCTGATTGTTATTGATGCGATGGTTCGTTTATTACCGGGGGTTTTAGGTGACGAATTGTCTGCGCAACAGGATTCTTATAGCCAAGGGTTGTTAGATCATCCGCAATTCACTCGTCCGTCGGAATTAGCTGTAGGTAAAGTGCCTGAAGTGCTATTAAGTGGTGATCATGCCAAAATTGAACGGTGGCGACTACAACAAGCTTTAGGTCGAACTTGGTTACGCAGACCGGATTTATTACAGCCGCAATCATTGACCGCTATTCAGCAACAATTATTAGCCGACTTTATTAACCATTTAGAGTAATGAATATTTAAGGAATTTGTTATGAGCAAAATTATACAAGAAATAGAAGCGGCACAAATGAAACAAAATGTGCCTGAGTTTAGTCCTGGAGACACTGTTATTGTCCAAGTGAAAGTCAAAGAAGGCGAACGTGAACGTTTACAAGCTTTTGAAGGTGTGGTGATTGCTAAACGTAATCGTGGTCTAAATTCTGCGTTTACGGTACGCAAAATTTCTTCAGGTGTTGGAGTAGAACGGGTTTTTCAAACACATAGTCCTTTAGTGAGTGAGATTACCGTAAAACGTCGTGGCGTAGTTAGACGGGCGAAATTGTATTATTTACGCAAATTGGCAGGTAAAGCTGCGCGAATTAAAGAAAAACTTTAATTCTTATAATGACAAAAAAGGCGGCAATGAGTCGCCTTTTTTATTTTAAAGAAGTTTAAGATTATTGCGAAATTGGAGTGGTAATTTTATGGACAAAACTGTCTAACAAATAATAGTCATACATCCACAACATATTTTGTCTGGGAACAATATCCGTTTTAGCAACTGAACCACCACTGATTGGCGGTTGTGGGTCATATTCCAAATCTAACATCACTGCTTGAGTAAATTCTGTACCTAAGACTTTAGTCACAATGGCTAACGCCATATCCATACCCGCAGTTACGCCGGCAGATGTCCAATATTTACCATCTTTTACCCAGCGTTTAGCTTGGAAAATAGCTCCATATCTGGTCATAATTTCTCTAGCACGATACCAATTAGAGGTCGCTTTTTTTCCTTTTAATAAACCAGTAGCACCTAATATCCAAGAACCAGTACACACGCTAGTGGTATAAATACTGCCACTGTCGATTTGTTTAATCCAATCTAAAACAGTAGTGTTTTTAGTTTGGTTAATGGTCTCTGCACCGCCGCCAGGAATCATTAAAACATCAAGTTTAGTGACTTCATCAATCGATTTATCAACTTCTAGCTTTAATTTATCATTAGTCACGATCGTACCTTTATGTTCACCAATCAAGAAAACATTTAATCCAGCAGTTTTAAATACTCTGTAAGGACCAATTGCGTCTAAACTATTTATACCATCATAAACATAAATGCCGATTCCATTAGTTTTGATATTAGGATTAGGCGTTTGATTCATAAATGAAGTGACACGATTAATTTGATCAAAAGTTAATGCCTGGCTCACTCCACTGATTATAACTAAACCTAATAATAAAAATATCTTAAACAATCTCATAGTTAATCCTGAAAATTTATTGAATAATTTGAAACGTATTAAAGTTTCATAATAAATTAGGCAAATAATATACCAAGATTAAATTTGAATAGTGGGATTGTTTATAGCTTTAAAAAACAATAAATTGAAAAATACGCTTACAATACCTTAAATAAATTAATGAGGCATTTAACCTATTGTTATAAAATAAGACTTAACAATTTATACAGTATTAAATTAAGCCATCCTTTTTAAACATCGCTTTAATTCCGCGTAAGGCTTGGCGAGTGCGATGTTCATTTTCAATTAAACTAAAACGCACATGATCATCACCATGTTGTCCAAAACCAATTCCGGGTGATACCGCGACTTTAGCTTCATTAATTAATTTTTTACAAAATTCTAATGATCCCATTGCTTGATAGGCTTGAGGGATTTTTGCCCAAACAAACATCGTTGCTTTAGGTTTTTCCACTTGCCACCCTACAGCATTTAAACCATCGCATAATACATCGCGGCGACTTTTATACATTTCGCAAATATCGCTTACGCATTGTTGAGAAGATTCTAAAGCATGAATCGCGGCGACTTGAATCGGTGTAAAAGTGCCGTAATCTAAATAAGATTTTAATCGAGTTAATGCGGAAACCAATTCTGGATTGCCACACATAAAACCGACTCGCCATCCCGGCATATTATAACTTTTGGATAAAGTGAAAAATTCGACAGCTATCTCTTTAGCCCCGGCAACTTGTAAAATCGACGGAGCTTGATAACCATCAAACACAATATCGACATAGGCTAAATCATGCACAATCCAAATATTATGTTGTTTAGCAACCGCAATGACTTTTTCAAAAAAATCCAATTCTACGCATTGAGTGGTTGGATTTCCTGGAAAATTTAAAATGAGCATTTTAGGTTTGGGCCAGGAATCAATAATCGCTTTATGTAATTCCTCAAAAAAATCGACCCCCGGAACTAAGGGTACATGGCGTAAGTCAGCTCCCGCAATCACTACGCCATATGGATGAATCGGATACGCTGGATTTGGCACCAAAACGACATCTCCTGGTCCCAAAGTTGCCAAAGCTAAATGGGCGAGTCCTTCTTTAGAACCAATGGTCACAATAGCTTCAGTATTGGGATTTAATTCCACAGCAAATCGACGTTGATACCAATCACAAATCGCTTTGCGTAATCTGGGAATCCCTTTAGAAACCGAATAACGGTGAGTATCCCCGCGCTCCACGGTTTCGACCAATTTTTTAACAATATGTTCCGGAGTCGGTTGATCGGGATTTCCCATCCCAAAATCAATAATATCTTCACCCGCAGCTCGGGCTTTGGCTTTTAAATCGGTGACGATCCCAAAAACATATGGGGGTAAACGACTGATACGTTGAAATTCTTCCATTGAAAAGGCTCGTAAATAAATAAGGAAAAAACAATAAATAACCGGTTAAATTACTGAGATTAACGCGTTCTGTCAATCGTAACTTCAGCCTAAATCGGCTGTAAATTCATTTGAGAAAATCGCTAAAGATTATTAAATAATCGCTTAAGATTTGCTAATGAGAATGATTCTTGATAGTATCAATAACTTAATTCAACATTGAATTTAATCGGAGAAATAAGGCAATGAATATCACTTTAAAATCTTTAAATGTTGGCGAGTCTGGTCGAATTACCGGTTTTGAACAAAGTGGCAAAGCGTATCGCAAACGTTTATTAGCAATGGGATTAACTCCGGGTACACCTTTTAAGGTAACTCGATTCGCGCCAATGGGCGATCCAGTCGAAATTAAAATTCGCGGCTTTTCTTTAACTTTACGCCGTGACGAGGCTTCAGTATTGCTGATCGAAAAATTACCATGAGCGAATTCACTCAATTTATTGTCGGCGTTGTTGGTAATCCGAATTGTGGTAAAACGACTTTATTTAATGCGTTGACCGGTGCAAAACAACAAGTGGGCAATTGGCCTGGAGTAACAGTAGAAAAAAAAACCGGTGAATATCGTTTTAAAAATCAGCAAATTCAATTAGTCGATTTACCCGGAACTTATTCTTTGGAATCTACCGATGATCAATTATCGTTAGATGAAAAAGTCGCTAGAGATTATGTCGCTGCAAAACAAGCCGATTTAATTATTAATATTGTAGATGCGTCAACTATTGAACGTAATTTATATTTAACTTCGCAATTATTGGAAATGCGCGTTCCTATGCTGGTGGTGTTAAATATGATGGATATTGTAAAACGTCGTGGAATTAAAATTGATATTGAGGCTTTAGCGCAACGATTAGCTTGTCCAGTGATTCCGATTAGTGCAGCTAATAAAAATGGATTAGAGTATTTAAAACAAGCCATTCAGCAAGCTGTTTTACAGAAACCGATTCCTTATTTACAAATTCAATATGCTCCAGAATTAGAATCGGCCATTCAAAAAATCATCGATTTATTTAGCGAAAACACTCAAATTTATTCTTGTGATTATCGTTGGTTAGCGATTCGATCTTTAGAAGGAGATACATTAGCTCAATCAATTGTGGGTGAAATTTTATACGCTCAAATTCGTCTATTACAACAACAAATAGAAACCGAAACAGCGGATGAAATTGATATTTTAGCAGCGGATGCGCGTTATGGTTTAGTGAATGAATTAACCCAGAAATGTGTTTGCAAATTACATGAAGTCAGTCGTCATACCAGTGAAAAAATTGATCGCTGGGTATTAAATCGATTTTTAGGCATTCCCATTTTTTTATTGGTAATGTATTTCATGTTTTTATTTACCATTAATATAGGGGGAGCTTTTATTGATTTTTTTGATCAAGTAGCAGAAATTATTTTTGTAAAAGGTTTAACTTTAGGGTTGACGCAATTACACTCACCCATATGGTTAACTGCTTTGTTGACACAGGGAATAGGGTCTGGAATACAAGTTGTTGCAAGCTTTATTCCGATTGTTGGATTTTTATTTTTATTTTTATCCTTTTTAGAAGATTCAGGTTATATGTCCAGAGCCGCATTTGTCATGGATAGGTTAATGCGTTTATTAGGTTTACCGGGTAAGTCTTTTGTGCCTATGATTGTGGGATTTGGCTGTAATGTTCCTGCGATTATGGCGACACGAACTTTAGATAATCAACGTGATCGAATTTTAACTAATTTAATGAATCCATTTATGTCTTGTGGTGCAAGATTACCGGTTTATGCTTTATTTTCAAGTGCCTTTTTTCCAACTAATGGACAAAATATGGTATTCGGATTGTATTTATTGGGTATTGTAATTGCCGTTATGACCGGATTAATTATGCGTTTCACTTTATTTAAAGGAGAAGTTACGCCCTTTATTATGGAATTACCCGCTTATCATTTACCGATTTTATCCAGTGTAATTTTACGAACTTGGGATAGATTACGCTCTTTTTTAGTCAATGCTGGTAAAATTATTATACCGATGGTATTGGTATTAAATAGTTTAAATGCGGTGAATATTAAAGGGGATTTTCAATTACCGCAACAACAAGATTCAATTTTGCATTTAATTGGACAACAATTAACGCCTGCTTTTGAACCTTTGGGAATTCACGCTGAAAATTGGCAAGCGACGGTGGGAATTTTTACTGGAATTTTGGCTAAAGAAGCGGTAGTTGGAACGTTAAATACTTTATATAGTCAAGCGGAATTTTCAAAAAATAACCAAGATAATCAACAATTTAATTTAAAAGCAAATTTATTAGCGGCATTGATGACTATTCCTGAGCATTTTAATGAATTAAGTCAACAATTATTAGATCCATTAGGTTTAAATATCAATCAAGATTCCACTCAAATGACAGATATTAAACAACAATTAACCTTTGATGCAATGCAAAAACGTTTTGATGGACAAGTCGGTGCTTTAGCCTATTTAATTTTTATTTTACTCTATTCGCCTTGTGTAGCGGCAACGGCGGCTATTTATCGTGAAACTACTGCGGGATGGGCATTTTTTACCGTCTGTTGGACAACCGGATTAGCTTATTTTTGTGCAACTTTATTTTATCAATCCGCCACTTTTACACAACATCCATTAATATCTGGATTATGGATTAGTGCGTTAATGATTATTTTTATTACCCTATTATTTATGCTTTGGTTATATGGTCGGCAACGCTCAATTATATCGTCGGAATATTAATTATGATTTTATCTGAATTAAGAGATTATTTACAAAAATATCCACAAGTAACTTTGCATGATTTAGTTTTACATTTCAATATTGATGCAGAGGCTTTACGCGGAATGTTAGCGCAATGGATGCGTAAAGGAAAAGTTAAAAAACTCGATCCAAATTCAAAAATTTGTGGTAGTAGTTGTTGTAAATGCGATCCTGCATTAACTGAAATTTATCAATGGATTGAGAAAAAATAAATTAAAATTCATGAATATTTTTGCTAAATTAATTTCACAAACTGCAATTTATGGTTTAAGTAGTATCGTAGGTAGATTTTTAAATTATTTATTAGTCCCTTTATATACTTATTATTTTACTGCTGCGGAATATGGCGTTGTTTCAGAATTTTATGCATATGCCGGCTTTTTTTCTGTCGTGTTATTATTTGGTTGTGAAACCGGTTATTTTAGATTTAGGCAAAATAATACCGAAATAGTGGATAAACATTATTCAACTATTTTATGGTTTATTATTGTAATTAACAGTGGATTTTATGCGTTGATTAATTATTTTCAACAAACTATAGCTGAATTACTAAATTATCCTGATCATCCTCAATATATTCGTTGGTTTAGTTTAATTTTAGCTATCGATGCGATTAGTTCAATTCCCCTAGCGAGATTACGCGCAGAAAACCGTCCATTCCGGTTTGCATTAGTTAAATTGAGTGAAATCTTGATTACGATTATTTTAAGTTTATTTTTCATTGTATATTGTCGATCAGCTCATTCTAATGCTTTAATTGATGTCAATCAAATTTATGATCCTAAGATTGGCGTAGGCTATATTTTTATTGCGAATTTAATTGCTAGTGCGAGTAAATTATTGCTGTTAATTCCACAATTCAAAGGCTTAATTGATGGTTTTAATCGGCAATTATTAAAGACAGTATTAAAATATAGTTTACCAATGGTGATTATTGGTTTTGCGGGTATTATTAATGAAATGCTAGATAGGGTTTTATTAAAACAATTGTTACCTTATTCAAATACAACGAATTTAAAATTATTGGGTATTTACAGTGCTTGTTATAAATTATCAATTTTAATGTCATTATTTATTCAAGCGTTTCGTTATGCTGCTGAACCGTTTTTTTTCAGTTATGCCAAACAACAAGATGCTAAATTCATTTATGCCAAAGTCTTAAAATTCTTTGTGATTTTTTGTGTATTTATTTTTTTAATGGTTAGTTTATACCTAGATTTTTTTCAATATTTTATCGGTAAAGAATTTCGAGTTGGCTTATCCGTAGTACCGATTTTATTATTAGCCAATTTAGTTTTAGGGATTTATATCAATTTATCAATTTGGTATAAATTAACCGATAAAACTTTTATCGGTGCAATGGTTTCTTTAATTGGTGCAGGATTAACCATTATTTTGAATTATTTATGGATTCCGATTTATGGTTATCAAGGATCAGCATGGGCAACTTTAATCTGTTATGGATTGATGGCGATTATTTCCTATCTTTTAGGACAACGTTATTATCCGGTCGCTTATCCATTAAAACGCATTTTAAGTTATATTTTATTAGGAATTAGTTTATATGCCATTCAATATTATGTATCAAATCTGTCAATCTATTCATTAAATAAAGCGATATTAGCGACAGAATTATTATCGATTTATTTATTAGTAGTTTATTTATTTGAGGCTAACTTTATATCCGAAAAAAATACAACAAATTTACCCGTTAAAATTCAAAAAATACCGCGATCTCAACGTAAAAAATCTCAGCGTAAATATCGTCGTTAATAAAATATTGTAGTTAAATAAATTTTTATTTACAATACAAAATTATTTTTTAAATTTGAAATTTAATACAATCAATTCATAGCAATTGTGACTAAGGAAAGATTTTTAGTAACAATTTGGTAAGGAGCATTATGTCTTTTCAAAATTTATCGTTAGGTTCAACATTAATAATTATTGGTTTAATTACTCAATCATTTTGTGTTCAAGCTGAAAAACCTTTATATACTAAACCGCCATTTGCGGCTTTTACTAGTCAAATGCCAGATGCTTTATTAGGTAATAGCAAATATCAAAAACCGGTGTGGAATTTACATGATTATTTGCAATTACCAAATTGGTTGGAATTAAATATAGAACAGAGAACTCGTTATGAAACTTTAAGTGGTTCTTATCGAAAAGGCACGAATGGTGGCGACCAGCAAATTCCATTACAAACCTCATTATGGTTAGCTGCGCATTTAAATCATTTTCGGATTGCCGGAGAGTTTTTAGATGCTCGTCAATGGGGTTCAGATTCGGGTTCTGGAGTCAATAATACGCAAGTTAATAGCGCAGATTTAATTCAAGCTTATTTAGCTTGGTCAACACAGAATTTAGCCTATAGTGGTTATGGTGCTGAATTTATGATTGGACGGCAAACTTTAAATTTAGGTAGTCGTCGATTAGTCGCACGCAATTATTTTCGCAATACGATTAATAGTTTTGAAGCAATTAAATTTCGTTTAACCGATTATGAGAATTGGCAATTACAAGCCTTTGTTTCATTACCCGTTAATCGTTATCCTTCTGCTAGTAACGATATTTTACAAGGTGGACAAAGTTTTGATACTGCCGATGGTCATACTTGGTTTTCAGGATTCTTTTTGGAAGGATTTAATTTAATGGGTAAACTCAATAGTGAATTATATTTATATCATTTAGATGAAAGTGATAGTGAAAAAGTAGCCACTCGAAACCGCCGTTATTTCACCCCAGGATTACGATTATTTATTAAACCGATTAAAGGAAATTTTGATTTTCAATCTGAAACGATAGGACAATTTGGTAGTGTACGCGCCACTAATTTAAATACAGATAATCTTAATTTAACTCATAAAGCTTGGTATCAACATTTAGATATAGGCTATACTTTTGATATAGTGTGGTCGCCCAGATTAGCTTTTGAATATGATTATGCTAGTGGTGATCATAATCCCAATGATAATATTGATCAGCGTTTCGATAGTTTATATGGTGCGCGTCGATTTGATTTTAATCCGACAGGGATTTATGGAGCCTTTTCTCGCAGTAATATTAATAGTCCGGGTTATCGAATTAATTTCTCACCTAATTCAACTATTCAAGCACAAATTGATCATCGATTCTTTTGGTTAGCAGCGGCAAAAGATATGTGGACAACTGCTAATTTACAAGATAAAACAGGTAACACAAAAGATTTTATTGGACATCAATTAGATATTTCGTTACGGTGGGATATGAATAGCAGTTTAAATCTCGAAACGGGTTGGGCGCATTTATTCAAAGGTGCATTTGCAAAATATGTCCCTAATGCTCCAGAAGCCGGAGATTTAAATTATTTTTATGCGCAAAGTATATTAAGATTTTAATTTCTCATTCATGATCATTTTTATTCAATAATAAGCATGTTTAATTATTATTTACGCTACAGTTTTATTTTAATTATATTATCATGGCATTTTGCAGTATTTGCTGAAACGACTTTAGTCGCAGTTGCTTCCAATTTCGCAAAACCCATGAATGAAATTGTGAATCAATTTGAAAAAACAACCGGACATCAAGTCAAATTATCTTTAGGTTCAACCGGTAAATTTATCACGCAAATTGAGAATGGCGCGCCTTTTGAAATTTTATTAGCTGCTGATGAAGAACATCCACAACAATTAATTCAATCTGGTTATGCGGTTGCACAAAGTCAATTTACATATGCCCTTGGAAAATTAGTTTTATGGTCAGCTATTCCGAATTTAGTTGATGCTCAAGGACAAATTTTAACTCAAAAAAGTTTTAAACATCTCGCAATTGCTGATCCTAAATTAGCTCCATATGGCGTAGCAGCAATTGAAACGTTAAAACAATTAAAATTATTGGATCAATTACAACCTTTATTCGTTCAAGGTGAAAATATTGCACAAACTTATCAATTTATTCAAACGGGTAATGCTGAGTTAGGGTTTATTGCTTTATCACAAGTAATTGATAAAAATAGAATTTCTCAAGGATCAGCGTGGATAATTCCTGAAACTTTATATACGCCAATTCGACAAAATGCGATATTATTAAATAAAGCGGAGGCTAATCCAGCAGCGATTGCTTTATTATCTTTTTTAAAATCTCCAATTGCCATCGCTATTATTGAAAAATATGGTTATCATTTACCCCATTCAATTAAATAATGATGTTATCTACTGCGGATATTACCAGCTTAAAATTAACTATTGAAATTGCGAGTTTATCCACTTTATTTATTTTATTATTAGGAACACCATTAGCTTGGTGGTTAGTTAATACTCGTTCGAGATGGAAGCAATTAATTAATGCTTTAATTGCTTTGCCTTTAGTCTTACCGCCAACCGTATTAGGATTCTATTTATTATTAATTATGGGCCCTTCGGGATGGATTGGACGATTGACCCAATTATTAGGTTGGGGATTATTACCTTTTAGCTTTTCCGGCTTAATTATGGCATCGATGTTATATTCATTACCGTTTGTTGTTCAACCTTTACAAACCGCATTTACTGCGATTGGTCAATTGCCTTTAGAGGCAGCAGCAACTTTAGGCGCGAATCCACTTGATCGTTTTTTTACCATTGTGATTCCATTAGCTAAATCTGGATTTTTAACTGCGGGTATTTTAGGATTTACTCATACCATAGGCGAATTTGGAGTGGTATTAATGGTCGGGGGTAATATTCCAAATCAAACTCAAGTCGTTTCTGTACAAATTTATAATCATGTTGAGGCTTTAGAATATACTGAGGCGCATCAATTAGCTTCGGTATTATTATTATTTTCACTATTTGCTTTAATTTTATTATATACCATTATTAAAAATCCTATTCCCATAGATATTCAATGACGGTATTGATTAATTGTTATCATAAACAAGGTGAATTTGAATTAATTGCGGATTTAATTTTGCCCGTACAAGGGATTAGCGTATTATTTGGTCATTCAGGATCGGGTAAAACCACTTTATTAAAATGTATTGCCGGATTACAACGTCCAATTCAAGGATTAATTAAGATTAATGGACAGTATTGGCAGCGAAATGATCCGCCATTTTTTTTACCTACTCATCAACGGCGATTAGGTTATGTTTTTCAGCAAGCCCATTTATTTCCGCATTTAACGGTAAAACAAAATTTACAATATGGTATTAAGCGTGTTTCTCATCCACCTTCTACAGAATATTGGCAATTTTTATTACAATTATTTGATATTGAATTTTTATTAGCGCGTTATCCGCATTCTTTATCCGGTGGTGAACGACAACGAGTGGCAATTGCGCGAGCATTAGCAACTCAACCGCAATTATTATTAATGGATGAACCATTAGCGAATTTAGATTATTTGCGTAAACAAGAAATTTTGCCATTTTTAACGCAATTAACCAAACAATTTCAGATTCCAATCATTTATGTCACGCATGATTTACAGGAATTAATACGATTAGCCGATTATGTAGTGATTTTACATTCGGGCAAAATAATGACTGCGGGTGGATTAACCGAAACCCTTGCACAATTATCATGGATAAAAAGCGAATTTATGGTAGCTACAACGGTTTGGTTAATCACAATTATGACTCATGATCAAGAAAATGGTTTAACTGAAATTGAATCTCCAGCGGGGCGACTATATTTACCTTATATTAAGGCAAATATAGGTAATGAATTTCGTTTACAAATTGGTGCTACTGATGTCAGTATTTGTTTAGAATATCCGCAATTTAGCAGTATTTTAAATATTTTACCCGCCGAAATTAAGGATTGTATTGAAAATAATCAACAACAATTAATGGTACGTTTGCATTTAAATCAACAGCCATTATTAGCCCAAATTACGCGTAAATCTTGGCAACAATTGCATTTACAAATTGGGATGAAAGTGTATGTACAAATTAAAAGTACCGCATTAATTATTTAATTACCGAACTTATTGATAAGTGCGTCCTAAATATTTCAACCAGCCATTTGGATGACGTTGTTGTGGATCATGATGCGTCCAATGAACAACGCCGCCTAATTCATTCCATTCGTATTCGCCATAAAATTGAATTCTATTACCTACTTTTAAGGTGTCAATTTTGGGTGCAATATCGATATTATGTGCAATTAATATTGTTAATTGCGGCGATAATTGTACTAAAAAACGTTGGTGTCTATCGCCTTCTATATCATCCGGCAAAGATTTAACAATTCTGCCTTGGGCTGACACTTGTAAATTACTTTTTTGAGTCGCAAAAGCTCGTTGAATATCGCGCACACTGGCTTGAGTAGAAGCGGTATATAAACCAAATATCAACGCAATTGCTGGAATTAAAGCGGCAATCATTTTAAGTAACATCAGAAAATCTCTCTCAACATAAAATAAGATTCTATTTTAAAATAGATAAAGCCTATCGTAAACCAAAAATGATATTTTATTTAGTTTTATTTTACGCATTTAATTTGCTTAATCCAAAAATCTATAATTATCAAGGGGATGATGGCTATTATTAATAATATTAAGTCTAATTGCGGATAATAATTTAGCAAAATTACTAAAGGTAATAGCCAAAATAAATGAATAATGATTAATAAATAATTCACTTGTCTATGAGCTAAACTGCGAGCAAGATTTAATTCAACAGATTGCGCATATTTTTGCATTAAATAACGGCTATAAATTTGATAACTGTGATTCGCATGAGCTTGATACCAAACTTCTTTTGCGAATATTCTTTGGATTAAAGTTAAACTGCTATCGACAATAAACGGTGATAATAAAATTAACCAATTATAAAAATAAATCGGATCATTAATAGCAGAAATTAAGATTAAAATTGCAAACATAAATCCTAAAAAACCACTGCCAATATCGCCCATAAAAATTTTTGCGGGCGACCAATTCCATAACCAAAATCCGCTAATGCTGGCAGTTAATAATCCTAATATTAAACTTAATTCAATTTGTGATTTAAATAAAAATAAAACTGCCATTGTAATGCTCACTAAAATGGCTTCAGTGGCGGCTAATCCATCAATTCCATCCATAAAATTATATAAATTAATTAACCATAGACTAGCAAAACTATACAATAAATAGCTAAATAAACCTAAATCCAATAAATGATTAGCGATAGAAATCAAAGGTAAATTTGAGAAACTACTTATACTAATCATAACCGCTATACATTGAATTAAAAATCGCCATTGAGTCGCAATTGAATAATAATCATCGAGTAGACCGATTCCAGAAATTAAAATTGCAGCAATTAAAAGACGATTAAAAACAATATTCGGCATGATTATCCACTGTTGCTGAATTGAAATAGTTAATCCAATTAGAAAAATACTGACAAAAATTACCCCTCCAGCTCTAGGCGTAGGTTGAGAATGTGAACTGCGATGATTAGGATGATCTAATAAATTGGATTGACGGGAATAATGTTGAAACCAACCGGTTAAGATAAAACTGCTTAATAAAACAATGAGTATAATAATACTTAACATATAAATTTATTTTTAGATAAATACGCGACTATTTCTGCTATACTATTTTTTAATTGATACTGTGCTTGAAAACCTAATTCGGTTTGAATTTTATTTGACGAGTATTCAGCATTGGAGATTAATTTGGTTAATTTTTCTGAATTAAACGGTAAAGTATAATGAATTAGCAATTGTAAATAATCAGCGATTAATGCCGCGAATTGCAAACTCTTAAGCGGTAAATACCAACGGGGAATGGGACGTTTTAAAGCGATGCAAATCCATTGATATAATTCTCGAGTTGAATAAATTTGCCCATCGGTAACAATATAACATTGACTCGCAGCCGCTGGTAATTGAGCCGCCAATATCATCGCTCGCGCTACGTCTTCAACATGAATCATCGAACGTCGATTCGCAATCGGCGGCACAGGCGGAAACCATCCTTTTGCAATCGCGCGAATCATTTGTGGCAAATGTCCTTTATCAGTATTGCCATAAACCATGCACGGGCGAATTACCACTGAATGCGCAATTTGATTTTCTGTCAAAACTCGTTGTTCTGCCGCATATTTTGATTGTCCATATAGGGTCGTTGCTGGAGCTGACCACGATTCGTCACTGCAATTTTCACAATCACCCACCGCTTTTACGCTACTTAAATAAATAAATCGTTTGACTCCAGCTTGTTGTGCTGCGTGCAATAATTTTTCCGTCGCTAGATAATTAACTTGATGATATTTATCATGATTTGTTATTTTTCCGCTCAATTCGTGTGCTAAACCGGCTAAGTGAAATACCGTATCTATGCCTTCGCAGGGATTGCTGTGCCAAATAGAGTCGGTTAACTCTAAATACAGTGTTTTATCGACGGTTAAAGTAGCGGGCTGGCGCACTAAAGCGGTGATTTTTAGCGGCAGTTGGATTAATTGGCGAATTAAAACCTGAGCAATAAATCCCGAAGCACCGGTGATTAAAACGTTTTGCATAGTGATAATTAAATAAAAGTTATTTTTAAAATTCACAATCAAGCGGTTGTGAAAAATCTGCTAAAATAAAAATCAATTTTTGTTTAACCAATCCATTTTAATAGGTTTTATTGCTAAATGAGTGATTTTATTTGTGGTCAACGTTGGATGAGTCATACTGAATCAGAATTAGGTTTAGGATTAATTGCTGATGTCAGTTTAAATCGAGTAACGGTTTTATTTTTAGCTACCGGTGCAAAACGAATTTATGCCCGAGATAACGCGCCATTAACTCGAGTACAATTTGCGGTAGGGGATATTATTGAATCGATTGATAATCTCAAAATCACGGTTAAAAAAATTCGTTCTCAAAAAGGCTTATTAATTTATAGCGGTATTACGGAACAAGGCGATAAAATTGAATTAGAAGAAATTGATTTAAATCATCGTTTACAATTTAATAAACCACAAGAACGTTTATTTAGTGGACAATTTGATCCTAGTCATTGGTTTTTATTGCGCTATGAAACTTGGCGTAAATTACAACAACATCAACAATCGCCAATTAAAGGATTACAAGGCGGACGCACTTCATTAATTCCGCATCAATTATATATTGCATATGAAGCAGCGAATCGATTTGCCCCCAGAATTATGTTAGCTGATGAAGTCGGATTAGGTAAAACGATTGAAGCGGGATTAATTTTACATTATCGTTTATTAAATAAATTAACTGAGCGTGTATTAATTATTGTTCCAGAAAGTTTATTACATCAATGGCTAGTCGAAATGTTACGCCGATTTAATTTACGCTTTAGTCTATTTGATGAAAGTCGTTGTTTAGAATCGACCGGAAAAGACAATCCATTTTTATCGGAACAATTAATTTTAGCCAGTCAGCAATTTTTTTCGCGTTATCCGAAACGACAAGCGCAAGCTTTAACTGCGAATTGGGATATGGTGGTGGTTGATGAGGCGCATCATTTAGAATGGCATCCTGAACATCCTAGTGCGGATTATCAATTTGTGGAACAATTAGGATTAGTTACGCCAGGATTAATTTTATTGACCGCAACACCGGAACAATTAGGTAAACAAAGTCATTTTGCGCGATTACGTTTATTAGACCCCGATCGTTTTTATAGTTTTGCCGTTTTTTTAGCAGAAGAACAACAATTTGAACCGGTAGCAATTGCGGCAAAAGCTTTATTAGCCGGCGAAAATTTAGAGAAAAAAGCACACGATGATTTAAAACAATTGGTCAAACATGATAATGTCGAAACATGGTTAAATGATTTAAATCATCCTAAGAAATCCGAAGCCGCTAAAGAGCAATTAATTCAGGTTTTATTAGATCATCATGGTACGGGTCGCATTTTATTTCGCAATTCACGTCAAACGGTACAAGGATTTCCTCAACGTCAACGAACTGCTTATCCTTTAAGCGGAATTGCTAATCCAAATCAATTACGCGAAGACCCGTATTTTTTATGGCTGATTAATCAATTAAAAGTTTTAAAACCTCAACGTGTCGTTTTAATTTGTCATTTAGCAGAAACCGTTATTGAATTAGAACAAGCTTTACGTCAACGGGGAATTGCTGCTGCGGTTTTTCATGAAAAAATGACGATTGTAGAACGTGATCGCGCTGCCGCTTATTTTGCTGATCAAGAAAGTTCAGCGCAAATTTTAATTTGTTCCGAAATAGGGAGCGAAGGACGTAATTTCCAATTTGTGCATCATTTAATTTTATTTGATTTACCGACTAATCCTGATTTATTACAACAGCGAATTGGGCGTTTAGATCGAATTGGACAAAAACAAATTATTCAATTACATATTCCTTATATCGAAAAAAGTCCACAACATATTCTATATCGTTGGTATGATGAAGGTTTAAATGCGTTTCATCGGAATTGTTCTGCGGCTCAAGCGGTGGCTGATCAATTAGAAACCGAATTAAATCAATTATTACATTCGCAAGATTGGACAATAATTGAAGCTTTTATTGAAAAAACGCAACAATTAACGGCTGAAATTGAATGGCAATTACAACATGGTCGAGATCAATTATTGGAATTAAATTCTTGTCGTCCGCAACAAGCAAATGCTTTAATTAAATTAATGCAACAACAAGAGCAACAAGATTTATGGAGTTATACTGAAGCTTTATTCGATTGTTTTGGCGTAGATATTGAAGCGCATTCTGAGGATTGTTATATATTACGTCCGAGTGAAAGTTTACGAGTGGCGCATTTTCCTTTTTTAATCGAAGAGGGAATGACGGTTACGGTGAATCGTGAAATTGCATTAGCTCGAGAGGATATGGCATTTATCACTTTGGAACATCCAATGGTGACAGCGGCAATGGATTTGGTTTTATCGACTGAAACCGGAAATGCGAGTGCAAGTGTGATTCGACATCCGAAATTAATTGCTGGACAATTTTTATTAGAAATGTTGTTTATTGTTGAATGTAGTGCGCCGGATTATTTACAAGTGCAACGCTTTTTACCGCACACGCCAATTCGGATTTTAATTGATGAACAACATCGTGATTTATCCGAAATAATTAGTCATCAGAGTTTTCAAGAAACGGCTGAACCGATTAATGCAGAACAAATTAGTCGTTTTTTAAATACTGAACGCAAAGCGATTTTAGAATTGCTAAAATCAGCGGAATTAAAAGCGAAAAAACAAATGTCTGAATTAATTAAGCAAAGTCATCAACAAATGTTAGCTTCATTAACGGGTGAAATTAAACGTTTAGTGAGATTGAAAAAAATTAATCCTAGTATTAAAGAAGAAGAAATCGAACAACTGAAAGATGTCACCATTTTATTACATGAAAATATTAATGCGGCACAATTACGTTTAGATGCGATTCGATTTTTAATTACGCATTGATCATTTTTATGCGATATTGAAATTGTGTAGAGACGTTGCAGGGCAACGTCTCTACTGTTTTTAATGCAATAAAGTACCAATTCCTTGTTTAGTAAATAATTCAAGTAATACCGCATTTTCCACGCGACCATCGATAATATGCACTGAAGAAACCCCTGATTTTAACGCATCAGTTGCACAACGAGTTTTGGGAATCATGCCTCCGGTAATCGTGCCATCTTTAATCAGTTTTTCAACATCTTTAATCGATAAACCGGTTAATAATTCTCCTTCTTTATTTAAAATTCCCACAATATCGGTTAATAATAATAATTTTTCTGCACTTAAAATTTCGGCGACTTTTCCCGCAACTAAATCAGCATTGATATTATAAGAAAAGCCATCTTTTCCTACCCCAATTGGCGCAATCACCGGAATAAAATCGCTATTCCCTAACATATTTAAAATTGATGGATCCATACTTTCGACTTCACCCACATGTCCTAAATCAATAATTTCTGAAGCATCGGCATCAATATCATTATTTTTTAATACAATTTTTCGCGCCCGAATTAAATCCCCGTCTTTTCCGGTTAAACCTACGGCTTTTCCACCATGACGATTAATTAAATTCACAATATCTTTATTGACTAATCCGCCCAAAACCATTTCAACCACATCCATTGTTTCGCTGTCAGTAACCCGCATTCCATCGACAAATTCACTGACTTTTCCTAAACGTTTTAATAATTGTCCAATTTGTGGTCCACCACCATGAACCACAATCGGTTTTAATCCCACCAATTTCATTAAAACGATGTTGCGCGCGAAACTGTGTTTTAGGGCTTCATTTACCATCGCATGACCGCCAAATTTCACCACTACCGTTTTACCTTGAAAGCGTTGAATATACGGTAAAGCTTCATTCAATACTTGAGCGATTTGAGGAGCGGCTTGTTTTTCCAATTGAGAATTGTGATTCATCGATAATACTCGTTGCTTTAGTTAAAAAAAATGGTTGAGTGTAAAGTTGAAAATTAAGTAGCGTCAATGGCTTTATGTCAATTCGCCACGATAATTGCACATTGATCTGTGTTCAATCTTTGATATTTCCACGATAATAGCGTTTTACAGCATTCTTGCTAAACATGATTCTTTTTTATATTAACAAAGGTAAACACAATGACCACGATGGATGATAGAGATGGGCTAATTTGGTTAGACGGACAATGGATAAATTGGCGCGATGCCAAAGTGCATGTTTTAACCCATACCTTACATTATGGCGCTGGTGTGTTTGAAGGCTTACGCGCCTATCATACTGATAAAGGGCCGGCTATTTTTCGCTTGACCGAACACACGGATCGTTTATTTCGTTCAGCTCATATTTTGAATATGAAATTACCCTTTTCTAAAACCGAGATTAATCAAGCCCAAATTGAAGCAATTGCACGGAATCAATTAGACAGTGCTTATATTCGTACGATGTGTTTTTATGGATCAGAAGGCATGGGATTACGCGCTGATAATTTAAAAGCGCATGTGATGGTAGCAGCTTGGACATGGGGAGCTTATTTAGGGGCGGAAAACATGGAAAAAGGCATTCGGATTCGCACTTCTTCTTACACCCGCAATCATGTCAACAGCACAATGTGTAAAGCTAAAGCGAATGGCAATTACCTAAATTCGATTTTAGCATTACAAGAAGCATTATCCACCGGATACGACGAGGCTTTATTACTCGATCACGAAGGTTTTGCAGCGGAAGGCAGTGGTGAAAATTTATTTATTGTGCGTCAAGGTAAATTATATACCCCAGAAACCACTTCCGCTTTAGAAGGCATTACGCGCGACACGATTATCACCATTGCGCGGGAACAAGGTTTTGAAGTGATTGAAAAACGCATTACTCGTGATGAAGTTTATATCGCTGATGAAGCTTTCTTTACCGGTTCAGCGGCTGAAGTGACACCGATTCGAGAATATGATGGACGCGCGATTGGTCAAGGTAGTCGTGGTGAAATCACCGAAAAATTACAAGCTTTATATTTTGATTATGTTCATGGTCGTCGTGATGATCATCAACAATGGCTAACGCCTATTGCTTAAATGAAATCAAATTAAAAATTAATTTGATAGGTTAAATATTTTAAAATCGAATTTACAGAATAATTCGATTAATCTTAAAATCTTTATAGTGTCGATTTAAACAATAAAAAACCGCTTTTTGATTTTTATCATTAGCGGTTTTATTTTAGTGGAATAAATCGCAATCCTACCGTTGATTCTAAAATAGACGTTTAGATTTAATTAAACGTTTGCCATCGATTATCACTGCAACTGGTTGATTTTGTTCCACTACCCATTTTTAGGTACTGGTTAATTGATTAACTAAATCTTGGGCTTGCTCTGATCTTAGCCATCTATTCGGTTGATGTTTAGGTTCATTGCCAGCTGCTTTATGTAAATTGTTAAGACAATATCTAGCTTCAGAATCTTGTTTAATAGAAATGCCTGAAATGGCGAGAGGCTAGTAGTTTGTCAAAAATTTACGATAGACTTAAATAATTCGGTTAATTTTAAAATCTGGTAGTCATGCAACTCAAATGATAGGTTAAAATAGTATAATTATATTTTTGCGTACTTTAAAATGCACTGTCCAAACTGATTATTCTAATCAAATTGTTAAAAACGTCTTACAACCTAACAATAATAAACAAAAATATCTTTGCAAAGAATGTCGTCGGCAATTTGTATTAAATCCTGAAAAACATAAAATTACTGATGCAGAAAAACCTTTAATTGATCAATTATTTCTGGAACATATCTCATTGCCAAAAGAATATCAGGAAAAAGCCATTTCATTTATTGATTTGTGGAAATATTATCAAACTGCATTTCCAAAAGATCATCATATTGTTGTCGGTAAATAAACTGGTAAAACAAATTATATTGAGAGGTTTAATAATACGTTATGTCAGAGGGTATCTCACTTAGTTAGAAAAACACTTTCTTTTTCTAAAAAAAATAGAAAATCATATTGGCTCTATTTGGTATTTTATTCATAATTATAATACTTCTTTTCAAATATAATTTATTCATTTATATTGCATGACTACCTTGCTGAAGTTTTTGTTGAATTTCATCTGATAGAGATTGTACGAATTTCACAATGATATTTTGAGCAAAAAATATAAAACGTTATACCTGAAAATTTTTGTGTACATACTTAGCATAATTAATAGAGTTATTCAAACTCATCATTAAATGCAAAATACCATACCCCTTTTTGAATATAGGAAAATAAATAATGATTAAAAGCATGACAGCATTTGCCGGATGTGAAGCACAAATAGATGATTTAATGATTTATGCAGAATTACGTTCCGTTAATCATCGTTATTGTGATATTTCGTTCAAATTACCTGAACGATTACGTTTTGTCGAGGGTCATTTACGCACCATGATTAGTGCACAATTAAAACGCGGAAAAATTGAATGCAGTTTCAATTATAAAAAACCAATTCAAGAGGGACAAGGGTGGCAAATTAATTCTCAAATGGTCAAAGCATTATTGGCAGCAACTACGGAAATCGAAACTTTGATGCCGCAATCCAGAGCTTTTTCGGCGTTAGAATTATTGGCTTTTCCTGGGGTACAACAAGAAAAAGAGTTAGATAAAGATCACTTGCAAATTGGAGTTCAAGCTTTGTTGCAGCGGGTATTAACCGAATTTTTGCAAGTTAGAGAGCGTGAAGGTCAGCAATTGGCTTGCTTGATTGAAGAGCGTTGTCACAAAATGCTGGAATTACTTGCACTTGCAACACAACGTATGCCTCTGGTTTTACAAAGTATTCGTGCTAAATTGTTTGAACGGGTAAAAGAACTGATTGCGACTCCGGATTTTGATCGACTGGAACAAGAAATGGTGTTATTGGCGCAAAAATTAGATGTTGCAGAAGAATTAGAACGCTTGAAAACGCATGTGATTGAAGTAAAAAGAATTATTCAGCAAGAGGAAACGGTGGGCAGACGTTTAGATTTTCTGATGCAAGAAATGTATCGTGAAGCCAATACTTTGGGATCAAAATCGGCTGATCGTGAAATGACTCAAATTGCGATTGAATTAAAAGTGTTAATTGAGCAAATTCGTGAACAGGTACAAAACATTGAATAATTTGATTCCTTTAGGAAAACTTTATATTATTTCTGCGCCTTCAGGAGCAGGAAAAACCAGTTTAATTAAACAATTACGCCCCCAATTGCCCAATCTTGTGGTTTCGGTTTCTCATACCACCCGTTCGCCTCGAATTGGCGAATCTGAAGCACAAGATTATTTCTTTGTTTCAATTCCTACTTTTGAAAAAATGATTTCAGAACAGGCCTTTTTAGAATATGCTTTAGTTTTCGGTAATTATTATGGCACTGCGATTGCCACAATTGATCAAAAATTACAACAAGGAATTGATGTGATTTTGGAAATTGATTGGCAGGGTGCAAGACAAATTAAACAATTAAAACCGGATTGTTTATCGATTTTTATTTTACCACCTTCGATTGATATTTTAGAGCAACGTTTACGTCAACGTGGTCAAGATAATGAACAAATTATTCAGCGAAGAATGTCCGAATCTTTAACCGAATTAAGCCATTATTTTGAATATGATTATTTAATTGTTAATGCTGATTTTTCTCAAGCTTTAGCCGAATTAAAGAGCATTTTTATGGCGCAACGTTTACTGACAAAACGACAAGTATCAATATTATCGCCTTGGTTAAAAACACTGCTCAATTAATGCTATACTTAATTAAATAGATTTATTCTTATTTTTTATACACTTCACTCATTTGATTAATTATTTAAAAAATGATCGTGTTAAACAGTCTGTAATATAAACTTCATGAAACCTTTTTTCGCTTATTTATGGATGCCCATTTTATTTTTTTGTGTAGAAAATTTAACGTTTGCTACACAAAAATCAGTTGATGATACTGATTTAGAGTTTGAGCTTAAATTATTACACGAAGGTTACAGCGATAGTTATATACAAAGTGCCTCCAGAATTGGACAAACGACTGCCGCCGAAACTCCGGCTATTATTACGATTATTAGTGAACAAGAAATTCTCAATTCCGGTGCGCGTGATTTAATCGATGTATTACGACTGGTTCCCGGATTTGATTTTGGGGTTGATATACGAAATATTGTAGGTCCGTCCATTCGTGGTAATTGGGCATATGAAGGCAATATTTTACTAATGATTGACGGTTTAGAAATGAATGATCGTCGTTATGGAACTACGCAATTAGGCAATCATTATCCGATTGACAATATCCAAAAAATTGAAATTATCCGAGGCTCTGGCGCAATTACATATGGTAGTTTTGCGAAATTAGGTGTGATTAATATCATTACCAAAAAGGCAAAAGAACAACAAGGTGTTTCTATAATTGCGCGTTATGGACAAATGCAAAACAGTAACGGTCATCGTTTATTGAGTTTATATGGGGGTAAACAGTTTAATGAAGATACGCAATTCACTGTCATGGGACAAGCCAGTCAAGCGCATCGTAGCGATCAAATTTATCATGATGTTTATGGCGATGATTTAGATTTCAGTTCTTATGGTCAACTGGAAAATTTATTTTTAAACTCCAGCTTAAATTATAAAAATCTTTCATTACGCTTTTTAGTCGATCACTATAATGCTAATGCTGCAGATGGTTTTGTGAATATTGATAAATCAATCAGTTTAATTTACGATCATTATGCTTTGGATTTAAATTACCATTATGACTTTGATCAGGATTTACGCCTCAATTTTAAATTTAATTATTATCATCAAATGCCTTGGCAATCTAAACAATGGATAGATAATCAAGTTCGATATACTAACCGTTTAGGTATTGATCGTTATCTTGCGGATAGCCATTTAGATTATCATTATCAAGATTTTTTTACGTTATCTATTGGCTCTGAATTAACTTACGAAACTTTTAATAATCGTTCTGGACAATATGATTTGGTTCATATTACTTTACCCGATAATAGCATTCCGGCTTTACCTGATTATAAAACGATTAGTGCTTATTTAGAAAGTTTATTTAAATCTAAATGGGGAAATTTATCAATTGGATTACGTTATGATTATCATAATATCTTTCAACCTAATTTTTCTACGCGAGTAGTTTTTACGGATCAAATTAAAAATTTCAATTATAAATTATTGTATAACCGTTCTTTTCGTTATCCAAATTCGGGTATTGTTTTACTCAATATTGATGGAATTTTAAAACCAGAAAGAACGCAATCATATGAAATAGAATTAGGCTATCAATTTAATCCTGAATGGTCATTTAAAGCGAATGCATTTTATATTTCTTCTAAAGATCGTTTTGTTTATGGATTGGATAATGCTAATCCAGAAGCAGTTGCATATAATTTACAAGAATATTATAACTCTGAAGCCAAGATCAATATGGCTGGAGTTGAATCTGAATTACGTTGGAAAGGCGATTGGGGATACATCACTTTAAATCATAGCTATTCGCAGATGTTAGAGAATGCTAAAAAATTTCAAGCTTTTGATTTTATCCAAAAGAAAGTAGTCGATTCTTCAAAAGCTTTAGGATTTCCTACGCATAAAATCAGTTTTAATGGACATTTTGCAATCACTCCTGATTTTTCAATCAATCCGTCAATTATTGTCAGTAGTAGTCGTTATGGTTATCAAAAAGTAGATGATTCCGGATCATTAATTTTGCAAAAATATAATGCAGAAATTTTAGGCAATCTTTATTTTCGTTATCAAAATTTATTTACCAAAAATTTGGAATTGGGTTTCGGTATTTATAATTTATTCAATACCCATCATGAATTTATTCAGCCCTATAGTGCAGGTCACGCGCCTTTACCTGATCTTTCCAGAGAATTTATTGTTAAAATAGCCTATCAATTATAAAATATAATCTTATCGATTATTTTTTCAAATTAAGATCGATTTAATAAAGCTAAAGTTTTTTCGGGTAATTGATGAATCGATTGATCAGGATGAGCGAGTTGTGCATCTTGATGAATTGATAACATAAATTGCATCAATTGTGTTTCTAATTGAATTTTCTCAAGCGTATTTTCCGTTTCCCACATTTGATTCAATAATTGTTTCGCATGATGATGAATGGTAAAGACTAAAGCAGCGGGTAAATGCTGATAACTTTTTTGTAATTGAAGTTTTAATTCATCTAACGATTGTAAATATTGTTTATAATCTTGAATATTGTGTTGATATTGGGTTTTTAATCGATTTAATTCAGCTTGATGACCGGTTTCTGCAATTTCTAATTCATGGGCTAATTGCTGTTGACATTTTTTTAATTGAATCACTAATTGCTGTTCATTTAAAAACTGTTGCGTTTTTAAGTGTTGTTGTTCGGCATAATGGGTTAATTGCCACGCTAATCGTTGCGTTTTGAATTGATGAAATAAGGAGAATAAAGAATTTCCCCAATTGTTAAAAATTGACATTTCTTAATTCCTCTCTATTAATTAAAAAGGCTCATTCGGTTTTGGATTGTTTAGCTTGATAAGCGGCTAATTGGGCTTCAGTAGCGGGTAATTGAAAGTGATCTTTCCATTCTGAATAAGGCATCGCATAAATCTGTTCCCGAGCTTGTTCATAATCAATGATTATTCCCCGTTCTTTCGCGGCATTCATATACCATTTCGCTAAACAATTACGACAAAAATCGGCAGCAATCATCAGTTCAATATTTTGCACTTCAGGATGTCCTTGTAAATGTTGCAGTAATCGCCGAAAAGTCGCCGCTTCTAATTCGGTTTGTAAAGAAGGTTCTAACATTATTAACTCAATTAAGCTTAAAAATAATTATTTTAACAAAGATATGCCATTTGCCATGTACAAAATTGACTAAAAATTTTACAATACCTATCGACAATTCATCAGCAGCAATGATATATAGGGTCTGTAATCCATAATTCAGTGCCTATCCTTCCATGATGATTTGTATTCTAAACAATCCTCCTGTGGTTTCATCGTTTTTGCTCCAATAATCCGATTTTATGAATAAACAATTGTTTGAGTTTATCCCTATCCTTTTGTTTTTTATTGCTTATAAGTGGTACGATATTTATGTAGCGACGGCGGTAGTGATCGTAGCGACACTGATTCAAGTCGCTTGGACCTGGTATAAAGAACGTAAGGTTGAGATGATGCAATGGGTCACTTTAGCCTTGATTGTCGTTTTTGGCGGCGCGACCTTGTATCTGCACGATGAGCAATTTATCAAATGGAAACTCACAATTATTGAGTGGTTATTTGCAACGGTATTTTTAGGCAGTCAATGGTTAGGTAAACAACCTTTCATTCAGCGAATGATGGGATCAAGTTTGCAATTGCCGCCATTGATCTGGAAACGGTTAAATTTACTATGGGCAGGTTTTTTTACCGCTATAGGTTTTTTAAATTTATATGTTATCAACCATTTTACTACTGATGATTGGGTCACTTTTAAAACCATAGGTGTTCCCGGTTTAATGATCCTCTTTGTCGTGATACAAATGATCTTTTTATACAAATATATTCCAGAAACTGAGGAGTAATCTGTGCTATATGCAATTATAAGCAGTGATGTCAAAAACAGTCTGAGTAAACGTCAGGCTGCTAGACCTGCACATTTACAACGATTACAAGCATTAGAGGCAGCAGGCCGCTTAATTCTTGCCGGCCCTCATCCTGCGGTTGATAGTGAACATCCTGGGGATGCAGGTTTTAGTGGCAGCTTAATCGTGGCACAATTTGACAATTTGCAACAAGCTCAAGAATGGGCAGTCGCTGATCCCTATATTAAAGCTGGGGTATATGCCAAAGTGATTGTCAAACCATTTAAACAAGCTTTTCCTAAACCTGAATCATCGTCAACTGAAACCGCTATTTAATATGATGATAACTGATGTAATTAAACAAAAATTGATCGCAGAACTTAATCCCCAAGTGATTGAGATTATTGATAATAGTGCCGCTCATGCGGGTCATGCAGGCGTACGATCTGGTGGTGGACATTATCATTTGACTATTGTCAGTGAGACTTTTAATCAACTTTCTTTGGTGCAACGACATCAAAAAATTTATCAAGCCCTAAATGAATTGATGAAAAATGACATTCATGCGTTGGGTATCAATGCTTTAACTCCTACTGAATATAAAGGTAATTAATCAATGAAAAAACAATTTGTACCTTGGTTACTGCTCAGTTCTGTGTTGATGGTCGGTTGCGAACAACAACAAGCAACGACTCCAACTACTGATGTTCCTTCGGTAACACCGCCAGCTCCGGTAACTGAAGCTGCACCTCCGCCGGTTTCTAAAGAAGATGCGGTTGCGATCGTCAATGGTGTAGCGATTACTAAAGCGACTTTTAAAACGTTGGAAGATGAAATTGCAACCCGCGCTCCCGGGCAGAATTTTCCTAAAAAACAATTGCTTGACGAGTTGATTCAACGCGAATTATTGGTACAAGATGCGCAGAAAAAACATTTAGAGCAATCTAATGAAGTTAAAGAACGCATGAAAATGGCGGAAAATTCATTATTAACTCAAGTGGATTTACAGGATTATTTAAAAGCTAATCCGATTTCTGATGCCGATTTAAAAGCTGCGTACGATAAAGAAGTGGCAAAAATGTCGGGAACTGAATACAAAGCGCGACACATTTTGGTGAAAACTGAAGAAGAAGCGAAAGCAATTATTGCCGAATTAGCTAAAGGTGCGAAATTTGAAGACGTTGCAAAAGCAAAATCGTTAGATTCTTCTAAAGATCAAGGCGGAGATTTAGGTTGGTTTAGCGAAGGACAAATGGTTGAACCTTTTTCTAAAGCGGTAGCTAGTTTGGAAAAAGGCAAATATACTCAAACACCAGTACAAACTCAATTTGGTTGGCATGTGATTTTGCGTGAAGATTCTCGCGCGCAAGTGCCACCACCGTTTGATTCTGTCAAAGAACAATTACGTCCTGCCTTACAACAGCAAAAAGTTCAGTCTTTGTTAGAAAATTTGCGCAAACAGGCTAAAGTTGAGATTTTGATGTCGTTGGATGATCCTAAACCTGCGGCAGCTCCAGCAACGTCTGCTGCTCCGGCGACACCAGCAGATAGTGCAGCTCCAGCAGCGACCTCAGAAGCTCCTGTGCCAGCAGATGCCAATAAACCAGCCGAAAATCCTGCGCCTACTGCTGAACCTGCCGCATCTGCTCCGGCTGCTGAACCTGCAACAATCGAAGCAGCTCCGGCAACGGCTACAGATGCTAAACCGGTAGAGGCGACCACTACCACAGAACAGACCGTTAAACCTTAATCTTTGATTGGAGGTTAACTTCTCAAATGACTGATTATCCTCAAGGGTTTTCAGTCATTTTTTTTGACTTATTAAAATGAATACTCTCATTTAAGCCTAATTATTTGGCTATTTTTGGCTACCTTTAGCTCTGATATATGACAAATTAAGTTCAAATTAGAATGTATTTTTGTAGATAAAACTTTCATGATTTTAATATAATGTTTTATCTAATAAATATCCATATTTTTCATATATAAAAATAACCCGTAATTAAAATTGATATTTAAGGAAAATTGATGGCTATAAAATTAACAGGTGGAATTATTTATGATCCCGCAAATGGAATTTGTGGTAAAACTCAAGATATTTATATTCAAAACGGTAAAATTGTCGCTCCATTAGAAGCGGATTTAATTACTGAAGAATATGATATTCGTGGCAAAATTGTCATGGCTGGCGCAATAGATTTACATTCTCATATTGGCGGCGGTAAAGGCAATATTGCGCGAATTTTAATGCCAGAAAATCATCGTTTAGATCAAGTTGCGCATACGGAAATGACTCGTGCCGGTACCGGTCATGCAATGCCCAGCACGTTTACTACGGGTTATCGTTACGCGGAAATGGGATATACCGCGGTATTTGAACCGGCAGTATTACCGATTAATGCACGTCAAGCTCATATGGAAATGGGAGATACCCCGATTATTGATAAAGGGGGTTATGTATTAATGGGAAATGATGATTATTTATTAAGAATGATGGCGGCAAAAAAAGATCAATCTGCGATTAATGATTATATGGCTTGGATTTTAAATGCAACTCAAGGAATTGGGATTAAAGTGGTGAATCCCGGCGGAATTAATGCGTTTAAATTTAATCAACGTCAATTAGATTTAGATGAACAAAATACTCATTATCCAATTACCCCTAGGCAAATATTAAAAACCTTAGCAACCGCTATTCAAGAATTAGGCGTATCTCATCCTTTACATGTTCATGGATGTAATTTAGGTGTGCCGGGAAATATGGAAACTACGCTAAATACTATTCAAGGAATTGAAGGATTAAAAATGCACTTAACCCATATTCAATTTCATAGTTATGGTACTGAAGGCGATTTTAAATTTTCTTCAGGTGCGGCGCAAATTGCCGAAGCGATTAATGCCAATCCAAATATTAGTGTTGATGTTGGACAAATTATGTTTGGACAAACGATTACTGCTTCTGGAGATAATATGCAGCAATATGCAAATCATAAACATGCGAATCCGAATAAATGGGTCATAATGGATATTGAATGTGATGCGGGTTGTGGGTTAGTTCCATTTAAATATCGTGATCAAAATTTTGTCAATGCTTTACAATGGGCAATTGGATTAGAAATCTTTTTATTAGTGAATGATCCTTGGCGCATTTTCTTAACGACGGATCATCCCAATGGCGCGCCTTTTACCAGTTATCCGCATTTAATTCGTTTATTAATGGATAAAACATTTCGTAATGAAAAGTTAGCGACTATTCATCCTTTAGCGCAAAAAATGACGACATTATCTAGTATTGATCGGGAATATAGTTTGGAAGAAATTGCGATATTAACTCGTGCAGGGGCCGCGAAATTAACCGGATTACAAAATCGTGGTCATTTAGGAATTGGTGCGTGGGCGGATATTGCGATTTATACCGATCAAATCGATAGAGAAGCCATGTTTAAAACGCCTAATTATGTATTTAAAAATGGCGAATTGGTGGTTAAAGAAGGACAAATTGTAAAAGTCACTTGGGGAACTACGCATGTGGTTAAACCGAATTTTGACTTATCGATCGAAAAAGAATTAAAAAGCTATTTCGATCGATATTTAACCATGAAATTAGCGAATTTCAAAATCAGTAATGATGAGCTTACGGATAATGGACGAGGCAGTATTACGGTTCATCCATTAAGGGTATAGCTTGATTTATTTTTAAATTGTTATTTTTCAGATTAAA
>JACCEE011668998.1_pt1 | contig 57004 bp, 46 predicted proteins | sample 7449931 | NCBI WGS metagenome assembly JACCEE01 (sample SAMN15323457, study PRJNA562643) | freshwater metagenome | isolation source: river surface water | place: USA:Blue River Watershed | collected 2017-08-19
GCACGAACGCCAAGCGCAGAACCATTGGCAAACAAAAAAGGCCATCCTTTGGGGATGGCCTTTTATCTGTTTTATTATTTATCAGAGTGTTTTGTCTACTTCGACATGTTCGAAGGCTTCGATAAAGTCGCCCTCTTTGATATCGTTGTATCCGTTTACATTCAAACCGCATTCGTAACCTTTGGCCACCTCTTTCACATCGTCTTTGAAGCGTTTGAGCGAGCCCAGTTCGCCGGTAAAGACTACAATACCATCGCGGATAACGCGTACTTTCGAGTTGCGGGTAAATTTCCCGTCGCGGACAATACATCCGGCAATGGTACCCACTTTGGTAATCTTGAAAGTTTCCATAATCTCGGCAGTACCCTTGATCTATTCCTTGATTTCGGGGGCAAGCATCCCTTCCATAGCCGATTTTACCTCGTTGATGGCGTCGTAGATAATCGAGTAGAGACGGATATCGATCTCTTCTTTCTCGGCCAGCTTGCGGGCGCTCATCGACGGACGGACCTGGAAGCCGACAATAATGGCGTTCGATGCCGAAGCGAGCATAATATCCGATTCGGTAATGGCTCCCACGGCTTTGTGGATAACGTTTACCTGAATTTCTTCGGTCGAGAGTTTAATCAGCGAGTCAGAGAGTGCTTCGATAGAACCGTCGACGTCACCTTTCACAATGACATTCAATTCCTGGAAGTTTCCGATAGCGATACGACGGCCAATTTCGTCGAGGGTAATATGTTTCTGTGTACGGAGTCCCTGTTCGCGTTGCAACTGTTCGCGTTTGTTGGCAATCTGACGGGCTTCGCGTTCGCTTTCCATTACATTGAACTTGTCGCCGGCCTGTGGTGCGCCGTTCAAACCGAGAATCAATACCGGTTCCGACGGGCCTACCTCTTCGACACGCTGGTTGCGCTCGTTGAACATCGCCTTGACATGGCCGAAATGTTGCCCGGCCAGAATCACATCGCCTACGCGAAGCGTTCCCGACTGGACCAAGATAGTGGCCACATAACCGCGGCCGCGGTCGAGCGACGATTCGATAATTGAACCGACGGCCCTTTTGTTGGGATTGGCTTTGAGTTCGAGCATTTCGGCTTCGAGCAATACTTTTTCGAGCAGTTCGTGAACGCCAAGGCCACTTTTTGCCGAGATATCGTGCGACTGGTATTTACCTCCCCACGATTCGACGAGGTAGTTCATATTGGCCAGTTCGTGTTTAATCTTTTCAGGGTCGGCCGATGGTTTATCCACTTTGTTGATGGCAAACACAATTGGGACACCGGCTGCCGAAGCATGGTTGATGGCTTCGACGGTTTGCGGCATCACATTGTCGTCGGCCGCCACAATAATAATGGCGATGTCGGTAACCTGCGCACCGCGGGCACGCATGGCGGTAAATGCTTCGTGGCCCGGGGTATCGAGGAAGGTGATTTTGCGGCCATCTTCGAGTTTAACATTGTAGGCCCCGATATGCTGGGTAATACCGCCCGCTTCGCCGGCAATTACATTGGCTTTACGGATGTAGTCGAGCAGCGATGTTTTACCGTGGTCGACATGGCCCATCACCGTCACGATAGGCGGGCGCGGGAGCAAGTCTTCGGTGCTGTCTTCTTCTTCCTGAATGGCTTCCTGAACTTCGACCGAAATAAATTCGACTTTGTAGCCAAATTCATCGGCCACTACCGACATGGTTTCGGCATCAAGCCGCTGGTTGATCGAAACGAACATCCCCAGCGACATACAGGTACCAATAATCTGGGTTGGATTTACATCCATCATGGTGGCCAGTTCGCTTACGGTAACGAACTCGGTTACCTTGATAATATTTTTGTCCATCTCGGCACGGGCACTCTCTTCGGCCATCCTTTCGGTAAAGGCCATACGCTTGTCGCGACGGTGCTTCGAACCTTTGGTTTTTTGTCCTTTGGTCGTCAAACGGGCAAGTGTCTCCTTGATCTGTTTCTGAACATCCTCTTCGTTGACCTCTTGCTTAACCGGCATCTTCTTTTTGACAATCAGTGCCGATTTTTTCTTCGATTTATCTTTCTTCTCTTCTCCCCCTTCTTCAAACTTCTTGTCGCCAACCGGTACTTTCTCTTTGGTATCTTTCTGTACACGTTTGCGTTTCTTTTTGTTGCGCGAGAATTTATCGTCGTCCTTGCTTGCGGCAGCTTTCTTCGGTGCCTCAACAGGCAAATCGATTTTGCCTACTACTTTAGGCCCTGAAAGTACTTCGCGCGATATTTTGAAGATTTCGTCTTCTTTATCTGTTTCTTCAATTTCGGGCTCCGGCTGATAGCGGTTCTCCCTTTCGGGACGCGGACGTGGCTGTTGCTCGGAAAGCGACTTTTGCGTGACCAGTTTCTTTTTGTTGAGGATAATCTCCTTCTTCGGCTTTTCGGCAGGTTTAGGAGGGTTCAAATCAATTTTGCCCACAATATTCAGCGATGCTTCGCGTTGCGGGACATTGGATACGAAATTGGATTCCGGTTTTTCTTCGGCCTTGGGCTCTGCAACCTTTTCAACCTCTTTCTCGGTTGGCTGTTCGGGTACGACGGCGGCGGGCGTTTCGGGTTTTACTTCGGCCGGGGCAACTTTTACTTCGGGAAGCGGTTCCACTTCGGGCTTGGGTTCAGCCGGCTTCGCTTTGGGCTTGTTGAACTGGTCGAGGTCGACATTTCCCACCACTTTAATGGCCGGTTTTTCGGGTTGGGTCACCGGTGCTGAAACCGGTTTTGCCGGTTCAGTGTATTTCTCTTTGTGGTGTATACTGCGATCTTTAATCAGCAACGAAGTTTCCTCGGCTTCATCCTCTTCGGCATTATGAGTCTCAGGGTGCATGTCGCTAATCGAAACACTCTCTTTTTTGGTGCGGATATGGCGGAGGTTTAACTTGTCGGCTTCCATTCGCGCCTCATGATCTTTCTTGAACTGCCGTTCAAGCAATTCATGAACATCCGGTTCGATTTTTGCATTCGGATCTGTAGAAATCTTAATTCCCTGCTTGTGGAGAAATTCCACAATGGTGTTAATCCCCACGTTCAATTCGCGTGCTACTTTACTAAGTCTTGATCCTTTATTGCCTGTTATCATAATTTACCAAACAGTTTGTTTTGCGTTGTCTCTTCCGGGTACGAAAAAATCGTTGATTATTCGAACTCGGAACTTAAAATTTTCAGCACCTCATCAATGGTTTCTTCTTCCAGGTCGGTACGTTTAATCAGCTCCTCGCGGGTAAGTTTCAACACATTGCGTGCGGTGTCGCAACCAATGGCTTTCAATTGATCGAGTACCCAGCCGTCGATTTCATCGGCAAATTCGTCGAGGTTTACATCCTCTTCGTCGGCGGCTTCGCGTTCGCGGTAAACGTCGATGTCGAAACCGGTAAGCTGACTGGCAAGCTTGATATTTAAACCACCTTTACCAATGGCAAGCGATACCTCTTCGGGGCGCAGGAAAACATCGGCACGGCCCTCTTTCTGGAAAACCTTAATCGATGAAATTTTAGCCGGGTTCAAAGCCCTCTGGATGTAGAGTTGAATATTGTGCGTGTAATTGATTACATCGATATTCTCGTTGCGCAACTCGCGGACAATTCCGTGAATACGCGAACCTTTCATCCCCACGCAGGCACCCACCGGGTCGATTCGCTCATCGTACGACTCGACAGCCACTTTGGCCCTCTCGCCAGGGATGCGGACAATTTTCTTGATGGTAATTAAACCGTCGAAAATTTCAGGGACTTCCAGTTCGAACAATCTTTCGAGGAAGACCGGGGCTGTACGCGACAGGATAATATAGGGGCTGTTATTTTTCATCTCCACTTTGATGACCACCGCTCTCACGGCATCGCCTTTGCGGAAGAAATCGGAAGGGATCTGCTCGGTTTTAGGCAGCAACAGTTCGTTTCCTTCATCGTCGAGCAACAGAAGTTCTTTTTTCCAAATCTGGTACACTTCGCCGGTAACGATGTCGCCAATTTTGGATTTGTATTTCTGATAGATACTGTCTTTCTCGAGTTCGAGAATACGTGTGGCAAGGTTCTGACGGAGGTTCAAAATGGCCCTGCGGCCAAAGTCGATAAACTTCACCTCGTCGGTCACATCTTCACCAACTTCATAGTCCTCATCAATTCTTTTGGCTTGCGTAAGCGAGATTTGGAGGTTGACATCGGTCAACTCCTCATCGTCAACGACTACCCGGTTACGCCAAATCTCAAAGTCCCCCTTGTCGGGGTTAATGATGACGTCGAAATTCTCGTCCGTTCCAAACTGCTTTTGCAACACACTGCGAAAAGCATCTTCGAGCACGCTCATCATCGTAGCGCGGTCGATGTTTTTCAGTTCTTTAAACTCCGAGAAAGTGTCTATCAAGTTCAGACTGTCCATATCTTCATCTGTTTATTTGAAGGTGATTACGGATTTAACTGTTTTTATCTGTTCGAAAGAGAACGAATGGGCAAGGGCCTCTTCTTTCTTCTTTCCGTCAACTTTCGATTTAACTGTCGCTTCGACGACAAAGCCATTCTCATCAGCACTTTTCAGTACACCTGAAAGCTTTTTGCCTTCGCGGGTAACCACATCGACCTCTTTGCCAATGTTTTTCAGATACTGTTTCAGCACTTTGAATGGCTGCGTCAGTCCGGGTGAAGAAACTTCAAGTGAGAAATCTTCGGTTTCGCGGTCGAACTGATGCTCGACAAAACGGCTCATTTCGACACACTGGTCGATGCTTATCCCCGAAAAACTGTCGATGGTAACCGATATATCGTTACCTGCGCCAACAGTAATATCGACGATATACATGTCGTCCGTCAGTTTTTCTTCAACCAGACTGGTAATTATTTCTTTCGTTATCATGATTAACCTTAATAAAATAGGGGACTTTGTGTCCCCTAATCATTCGATTATTCTCCGCCGCAAAATTAAGTATTAACTATGAAGTATGCAAATTTTTTCTCAACACGGTAATGGAAAGTTTTTTGGAATGAGGAAGTTGAGTTTCGACACCCCCAATATGCAACAAAGATTTTCTATTTTTGGTGTACCAATACGGAAATGTTTCCGTCATTTTTTAGATCTGTGAAAAATAAAATTGTCAACGACCCGGTTTGGGGCTTTATCGACCTGAAAGAGGGTTTGATGCTCGATATCATTGCTCACCCCTGGTATCAACGTTTGCGAAGGATTAAACAATTAGGCCTCTCGTCGATGGTTTATCCGGGGGCTAACCACACCCGTTTCGAACATGCCATCGGAACCACCCACCTGCTGGCTTCGGCACTTGAAGTGCTGAAAGAAAAAGGGACAAAAATATCAGACGAAGAGGCCGAATCGGTAACAGCCGCCCTTTTGCTCCACGATATCGGGCACGGCCCCTTTTCGCATGCGCTGGAAGAGAGCATTGTACAAGGCATTTCGCACGAAGAGTTGTCGTTGCTTTACATGAAAGAGCTGAATATTCTCTTCGACGGAAAACTCGATATGGCCATTGAAATCTTTTTGGATCAATATCCTAAAAAATTTCTGCACCGTCTGGTAAGCAGCCAGCTCGATATGGACCGGCTCGATTTTCTGCGCCGCGACAGCTTTTACTCAGGGGTTTCGGAAGGGGTTGTGTCGTCGGACCGGATTATCAAAATGCTGAATATCCGCAATGATGATTTGGTGGTCGATGCGAAGGGGATCTATTCTGTTGAGAAATTTCTGATTGCTCGCCGTCTGATGTACTGGCAGGTTTATCTGCATAAAACGGTAGTGGCTGCCGAGCGGATGCTGATCAACCTGCTGCGGCGCGCTTCCGAACTGGCCGCAAAAGGCGTTGCAATCGAAGCGGTAGGCCAGCTCAACCGTTTCCTGAAAAGAGAAATTACGGCTGCCGATTTCAGGTCATCGGATTCGGGCAAACGTAAAACGGCGCTGCATGCATTTGCCGCACTCGACGACTCGGATATTCTCTGCTCAATAAAACTATGGGCAGAACATCCCGACAAAATTCTTTCGACACTGGCCCGGCGGATTATCAATCGTGAGCTTTTCAAAATCAAACTCAGCACCAAACCTATCAGCGAAAAGCGACTGGAGAAACTGCGCGATCAGATACTCCTCAACATGGATATCAGCCCCGACGGGTTAAGTTACTTTCTCTTCACCGGCGAGATAAACAACAGTGCTTATAATGTTACCGAAGAGAAGATTATGATCCTCTACCGAAATGGAAAACTGAAAGATATCAGCGAAGCATCGGACATCAATTTGGAAGGTCTGACCAAAAGCGTGAGGAAACATTTTGTCTGTTATCCCGATAAAACCATGTTAGGGTAATGATTATTATTTATTTTTGCACCAAATTTCAAAAAAAATACGAATGGAGTTTACGGTCAACGACATTGCTGCACTTTTGAACGGAACAGTCGAAGGCGACGGCACAACAAAAGTGAGCAATATCTCCAAAATCGATCAGGGAGAGCCCGGAACCCTTACCTTTCTCTCGAATCCGGCATACACCAGATATATTTATACGACGCAGGCATCGGCTGTAATTGTCAGGAAAGACTTTCAAGCTGAAGCACCTCTTTCCTGCGCCTTAATCAAAGTTGAAGATCCCTATGCGTCGTTGGCGCGGCTGCTGAACCTGTATGAGCAAAGCAAGCCGGTAAAACGGGGCATAGAGCAACCATCGTTTATCAGCACTTCAGCCAGCACAGGCAATAATATATATGTAGGCGCTTTTGCCTATATCGCCGACAAAGCAACCATTGGCAACAACTGCCGCATCTATCCGCAGGCGTATATTGGCGAAAATGTTGTGATTGGAGAGAATACCATCATCTATGCAGGCGCAAAAATCTATGCCGATTGTAAAATCGGTTCGAATTGCATTATCCACGCAGGTGCGGTAATTGGCTCCGACGGTTTTGGCTTTGCCCCAACAGCCGACGGTTCTTATTCCAAAATTGCGCAAGTGGGCAATGTTATTATCGAAGATCATGTCGAGATTGGTGCCAACACTACGGTTGATTGTGCTACAATGGGCTCAACAATTATCCGTAAAGGGGTAAAACTTGACAACCTGATCCAAATTGCACACAATGTAGAAGTAGGCGAAAACAGTGTGATGGCCTCGCAAACCGGTATTGCCGGATCGACCAAGGTAGGGAAAAACTGTATGTTCGGCGGTCAAGTAGGGCTAGCCGGTCATATCACCATTGGCGACAATGTAAAACTGGGAGCACAGTCGGGTGTGATGTCATCGATCGACAATAATTCGATAATGATTGGTAGCCCGGTGATGGATCAGCGTCAATACATGAAATCGTATGCCGTTTTCCGGAACCTGCCACAGCTAAGAGCCGATATCAACCAGCTTCAGCGCGAAAGCAAAAGCAGGACCAACGAGTAAAAATTTAGAAAACAGAGAATAAACTTTTTGTCGTAAAAACAAGACAATGAGCACAAAGCAAAATACCATTGAACGTCCGGTTTCCGTTACCGGCAAAGGATTGCACACCGGTGTCGATGTAACCATCACTTTTCAGCCGGCACCCGAAAATTTTGGGTTTAAATTCAAGAGAATCGATATTGAAGGCGAACCGGTTATCGAAGCCAATGTATCGAAAGTCCGGGGCACCGAGCGCGGAACCGTATTGAAAGAGGGCGATGTAACCATTAGCACCATCGAACATGTGATGGCTGCTTTGATTGGCTGCGATCTCGACAACGTACTGATGGAAATCAATGGTCCAGAAGCACCAATCATTGATGGTAGTGCCTCGGCTTTTGTAGCCGCTTTGCTTGAAGCCGGTAAAGTTGAACAGGAAGCCGAAAGGGAATATTTCGTTGTAAAGAAAAAAATCTCTTACCATAATCCCAACACCGGGACCGAACTGGTAGTGCTTCCTGACGATAGTCTGAGTATCGATGTGATGATCTCCTACAATTCAGTTGTGTTGGGAAATCAATTCGCTTCGCTCGACAGCACAACCGATTTTGCCAAAGAAATAGCGCCATGCCGAACCTTCGTTTTTGTCCGCGAACTGGAAGCGCTGTTAAAAAATAATCTCGTAAAAGGCGGAGATCTCGACAATGCCATCGTTATTATGGATCAGGTGATGCCGCAGGAAGAACTGAACCGTATTGCCGATCTTTTCCACCATGAACATGTTCAGGTAAACGAAATCGGCATCCTGAAGAACCTCAAGCTTCATTTCGATAACGAATGTGCCCGTCACAAGATGCTCGACATTATTGGCGATATTGCCCTCGTTGGCAAACGCATCAAAGGACGCATCATTGCCAAACGACCCGGACATGGTGCCAACACCGAATTTGCAAAACTGTTGCAGAAAGAGTACCTGCGCACCATTGCCGATAATGCTGCCCCCGAATATAACCCGAACAAAGAACCTGTTTACGATATTAATTCCATCAAGAAGATGTTGCCCCACCGCAACCCCTTCCTGCTGATCGATAAAATCATTGACAAAGGGCCTGATTTCATTATTGGAGTGAAGAATGTGACGATGAACGAACCCTTCTTCGTTGGCCACTTCCCCGAAGAACCAGTGATGCCAGGTGTGCTAATGATCGAAGCCATGGCGCAGTGCGGCGGCATTTTTGTCATCAGCTCTATGCCCGGCGACGGCGATTATTCGACCTATTTTATGACGATGGATAACATTAAATTTCGCAAAAAAGTGATTCCGGGCGACACCTTGTTGTTCAAACTAAAACTGGTTAGTCCAATCAGAAGAGGCATTGCCAATATGCGTGGCATGGCTTTTGTGGGTGATACCGTCGTCTGCGAAGGCGAATTTATGGCCCAGATAGTAAAAAACAAATAAGAAATGAAAACATGGAGCCTGAATGGTTAATCGCCATGGTTCCAAAAATGATAAATTGTAAATGAAACAACCGTTAGCAAATATCCATCCCGAAGCAAAGATTGCCGAAAATGTTACTATTGAACCATTTGCAACCATTTACCAGGATGTGGTAATTGGCGAAGGTTCGTGGATTGGCCCCTATGTTACCATTATGCCCGGAACAAGAATTGGCAAGAATTGCAAAATCTATCCCGGTGCGGTTGTCGGTGGCGACCCTCAGGACCTGAAATATCGTGGCGAATATACCACAACTGAAATTGGCGATAACAATATTATCCGCGAGTGTGTTACCATCAACAAGGGAACATCGGCAAAAGGCAAAACCGTAGTAGGCAACAACTGCTTAATTATGGCCTATGTACACATTGCCCACGACTGCGTGGTGGGAAGTAATGTTATTCTGGTCAACAATACCGGTTTGGCTGGCGAAGTGGAAGTTGACGATTTTGCCATTCTGGGCGGGTTCACTGCCGTTCACCAATTCTGCCATATCGGTAAACATGTCATGCTCTCAGGCGGCTCGCTGGTACGTAAAGATGTCCCCCCCTATATCAAAGCCGGTCGCGAACCGCTTTCGTATGCCGGTATCAACTCTATTGGGCTTCGTCGCCGCGGTTTCTCCAATGAAACCATCACCGAGTTGCAGGATATCTACCGCATCATTTTTCAAAAAGGGTACAACAACTCGCAGGCGCTGGAAGTTATCGAAGCCGAGATGCCCGCATCGAATGAGCGAGATGAAATTTTGCTATTTATTAAAGATTCGAAACGCGGAATTATCAAAGGATATTTCCCCGATTGATAAAAGTATCAATATAACTAAAGAGGCTGCCTTTACGGGACAGCCTCTTTTTTTTGTTTTTCAGTATGGTTTTTAAATTGACCATCCTCCACCCAATGCTTGATATAACTTGACATAAGCCGTAAGCACCTGTTGGCGGATGTTGGCCAACGCCAACTGCGCATCGTACGACTGGCGCTGAGCATCGAGATATTCGATATAACTGGCCACCCCTTTATCGTAACGGTCTGAAGCCAGTTTTAGGGTTTTCATTGCGGCAATAGCCTGTTCTTCAACGGCTGATTGCTGTAGTTTCAGATTGGCTACCTCATTCAGCGAATTCTCAACATCGATAAAAGCCTGAAGTGCAGCTTGTTGATAAGCCAGTACGCTGGCTTCGTACTTACTCTTTTCAACCTTTACCTTGTTGGCATATTGCCGCCAGTTAAAGAGCGGAGCCAGAATAGCTCCCCCAGCGTTCCAGGCAATGCCGTTTCCGGTAAGATCGCTCAACTGGCTGCTTGCTCCTCCCAAAAACCCGGTTAGCGAAATAGACGGCAGTTGGTTGGAACGGGCAACCCCGATCATTGCATTCTGAGCAACCAACTGTTGTTCGGCAACCAGCACATCGGGACGGCGCTCGAGCAATTGCGAAGGTAAACCGGCAGGTATCTCGGGTGGCGTAGTCATTTCAACCATTTTCCCTCCAACCTGAAAGCTACCAGGGTATCGCCCAAGCAACATTGCCAAAGCACCTTCGGTATTCTGTACCAGTATTCGGTACTTGGGAATAGATCCCGCTGCTGCAGCCCGCTGAATCTGAGCACTGTTCAAATCGATTTCGGGAACCAGACCCGCATCGAAACGCTGTTTGATTACCCGAAGGGTGCTATCGCGCAAAGAGAGCGTCGATTGCGAAATGTATAAGCTTTCGCGATACTCCAGCAACTGGAAATAGGTTCTGGCCACTGAGGCAACCAGTTCGATTTGGATCGAAGCAAGGCCATATTCCGACGCGAGCAACTGTGCGCGGGCCGACTCGCTTAACCTGCGGTATTTCCCCCAAAAATCAAGATCCCACGATGCCTGTGCCCCAATCACAAAACCGTTATTGATGTTATCGGTTTTAGCACCCAGATAATTGCCACGTGTAGCGCTGCCATTGGCCGAGAATTGGGGCAACAAATTTAGTTTCTGAATCGAAAGTTGAAAATTGGCCTGCTCGACCGAACGGGCTGCCTGAAGCAAATTGTGGTTATTCTCGAGTGCAATTCGTATCAGTGTGTCAAGCTCGGAATTATTGAAAAGTGTCCACCAATCGATAGTGGTATTCGCGGTTGTATCATTGTTCAACCCAAATTTCTCGGGCGAATCGACAACCGGCCGAACATAGTTTTGTCCAATCTTGCATCCGTTGAATACGATCATCGTGCCCAGCACGATGATCGTGATGAAGTAATGAGTTCTTTTTTTCATGATTCCAATTGATTTTGCATCCTTTTTTTCTCGTATCCTGCAATCTTTCCGATGAATACGAAAAGCATTGGATAAAGAACAACGCCAATGATGGTCGCAATGGTCATACCGCCCAACAGTGCCATCCCCATCACTTTTCGCGCTTCTGCACCGGCTCCTGAAGCGATTACAAGCGGCAACACGCCTAAAATAAAGGAGAAAGCGGTCATCAGAATTGGACGGAAACGAAGTCTGGCTGCCGCCACTGCCGCATCGAAGAGCGATAACCCTTCATCAAATTTCAGCTTGGCAAACTCTACAATCAGGATGGCATTCTTGGCCGCCATCGCAATTAGCATTACCAGCGAAATCTGCATATAGACATTATTCTCGAAAGTTGGACTTACAAATCGTGCCAGATAGATAAAGAGCAACGCGCCAAATACGGCAAACGGCGTTCCCAACAAAATACTGAATGGTAACGACCAACTTTCGTATTGCGCTGCCAAAATCAGGAATACAAACAGGAGGGCAAACACAAAAACTATCGATCCACTTCCGGAAGCTTCCCTTTCCTGATACGACATGTTCGACCATTCGTAACCCATGTTGGGGGGAAGTGTTTGCGCGGCGACCTCTTCCAATGCATCCAACGCCTGAGCTGATGTGTAACCCTGCGCTGGGGATCCGGATAGTTCAGCCGAACGATAGAGGTTGTAACGACTGGTAAAATCGGGGCCATAGCTATTTTCGACGGTTACCAGCGATGAAAGTGGGACCGGCTCCCCATTGGCGTTGCGGACAAAAAATGAATTCAACCCGCTTTCATCGTTTCTATATTCGGGCGCCGCCTGAATGTAGGCTCTGTAAAGACGGCCAAAACGATTAAAGTCACTAATATACGAACCTCCCAAAAATGCACTGATGGTCGAATAAAGGTCATTCAGCGGGACACCTGCTTTTAGCGCCATATCGCGGTTTATTTCGATTTTGCGCTGCGGCACATCTGCCCTGAAAGAGGTGAACACACTTCCAATTTCTGGACGCTGACGAGCTGCCTGCATAAATTCATTTACCTTTTCGGCCAAATATTGCGGCGTATTTCCACCTTTATCCTGAATCATCATCGAAAAACCTGAGCCATTTCCTAAACCCGGAATTGCCGGAGGGCCAAAGGCATACACTGTCGCTTCCTTAATATTCATATAAAAAAGCCCGTTCAGGTATTGCGACAACTGGTTAACCGTGAGTTTCCGATCGGCCCAGTTTTGCAAGGTAACGAAAATCACAGCAGAGTTGGTACTCATACTGCCCGACATCAAACTAAACCCTGATATTGCGGTTACACCATCAATAGCCGGGAACTGTGAGAGTACCGCTTCGGCCTGTTTCACTACACTGTTGGTTCGCTGAAGCGAAGCCGCATCGGGTAACTGAATATTGACATAGAGATATCCCTGATCTTCCTCCGGGATAAATCCGCCAGGAACAATCTTCATCAACCCTAAAGTAAGTATCACGATTACCCCGATAAAAACAAGGCTTCGGGTAATTTTTCGTGCGGCAACATTCACCCAGTTCATATAACTAACCGATGACCGGTCGAAGGCGTTGTTAAATTTTCCAAAGAAACGGCCCAATATACCGCCTGGCTTTTCGGGCTTACGCAGCATAAGAGAAGCCAGGGCCGGACTCAAAGTTAAAGCATTGATAGACGAGAATACCACTGAAACGGCTACTGTAATGGCAAATTGCTGATAGAGCCGACCGGTTATGCCACCCATGGTAGCAACCGGAATAAATACGGCTACAAGCACCAGCGTGGTGGCAATTACCGGTGCGGTAACTTCTTTCATTGCCAGAATGGTAGCATCTTTAGCGTTCATCCCTTTTTCGATATTGACCTGAACCGCCTCGACTACCACAATGGCATCGTCAACAACAATACCGATGGCCAGCACAAGTCCAAGCAGCGAGAGGGTATTAATGGTGAAACCCAGCAACGGGAAAACGGCAAAAGCGCCAATGAGCGAAACCGGAATGGCAATGGTTGGTATCAAGGTAGCCCTCCAGTCCTGAATAAAGAGATAAACAACCAGAATCACCAAAATCAAAGCCACAATAAGGGTGATTGATACCTCTTCCAAGCCTGCTGTAATTGGGGCAGTAGCGTCGAGTGCCACATCGTAGGTCATCCCCTCGGGAAACGACGTTTTCAACTCATCCATTGTCTCCAGGATCGATTTGCCCAATTCAACGGCATTGCTACCCGGAGCTTGGTAGATTGCGATAACGGAACATTCTTTGCCTTTAAAATTGGCTTGAGATGAATAGACCTCAGCACCAAGTTCGACTGACGCCACATCTTTTAATCGAATCTGATTACCGTCGCTGTTAGTCCTGATTACAATCTCACCAAACTCGGCTTCTGACACCAATCTGTCCGGAAGTGTAACCGTATAGGTAAACTCAGTACCTTGAGGGGCTGGCTCAGCACCGAATTTTCCACCCGGAACAATAATATTTTGCTGCCTGATGGCATTGCTGATATCGTTAACGGTAAGTCCGGTTTGCGAAAGACGGTCGGGTTTTACCCATATACGCATCGAATAATCGCTGGCACCCATTACCTGCGAACGTCCTACCCCTTTGATACGGGCCAAAACATCCTGTATATTGATAATGGCATAATTCCCAAGGAAAGTTCGGTCGTAACGGCCATCGGAATAAACGGCAAGCAACATGACAATGTTACTCATGCTCTTATTCGTGGTTACACCCATCTTTTTCACCTCTTCAGGCAGTTTGGCCGTTGCCGAGGCCACACGGTTCTGGGTAAACACGGTATTCATATCGGGGTCAGTTCCCACTTCAAACGATATCTTCAAACTCATTGAACCATCACTCGAATTGGTCGATTTCATATAAAGCATATTATCGACCCCGTTGATCTGCTGTTCGAGAGGCGTCGCTACCGACTGTTCAATATTAGTTGCATTGGCTCCTGTATAGTTGGCCCGGACTTCAACCATGGGCGGGGTTATATCGGGATACTGCTCCATTGGCAGACTCGTCAATGAAATTGTACCTACGATGACTGTGACTATGGCTATCACCATCGCCACAATTGGTCGCCTGACAAAGAAATTTCCCATAATGATTAGTTGTTAGGAGTACGTACTGATTTGAATTCTGTCTCTTTGGGATCGATAACCATACCGGATCGAACCTGAGTCAACCCTTCCAGTACCACTTTCTCGTCACCCGTCAGGCCCGACTTAACTATCCACATATCGCCGTAAGTATCTCCGACCTCAATTGGCCTGAACTCAATCTTATTTTCGGCATCAACTACAAAAACGTTATAGCGTCCCTGAATCTCCATAATTGCTTTTTGCGGAAGTAACATGGACTGAATCGGGATAAATAGGCTCATCCGCATCTTTGCAAACAAGCCCGGACGAACAGACTGTTCAGGATTTGGGAACGATGCCTGAACCGAAATGGTTCCGGTACTCGGATCTACACTACGGTTCACAAAGTCAATCTTGCCTGGATACGGATGCTTGGACCCATCGGAAAATAACAGTTCAATTTTCATGATATCAGTTGAAGAAGCCAGATTCAGGCTATCGAGTACCTGCCGGGCCTTTTGGAATGCAAGAAACTGGGTTTCCGTAAACGAGAACCGGACTAAAATTGTATCGATTCGGGATACGGTGTTTAATACCACAGGATTGGGAGCAACGCCTACATAATCTGAAACTTTAGCTTCCGTTCGGCCAATAATCCCGTCGATTGGAGAGACAATGCGGGTATAACCCTGCTGGATCCTTGAAAAACGTAGTGAAGCTTCACTGGCTTCCAGTCCGGCCTTGGCGGCACCCAAATTAGCGACTGCTGCATCGAAATCGCTCTTGCTCACCGCGTTGGTCTCAACCAGCGGTTTGTATCGCGCATAATCACTTTCGGCCTTTGCCAGACGGGTTTTTGATTCAGCTACCTTCCCTTCAACTTCAGCAACCTTGGCATCAAACGGAGCCGAATCGATAGTGTAAAGAAGCTGACCTTTTTTGACATGGCTCCCTTCTTTGAAGTGAATCCCCTTGACAAACCCATCGGCCCTGGCCCTGATAGAAATATCAAATAAACCATAAGTTTGCCCTACAAATTCTTTTACAAAAGGAACCTCTTGTTTTACCACCTTAACAACTGGGTAAGCTAGTGGCCCAGTTTGCTTTTTTTGTTTTTGGCACGAAGCTAAAACAACAAAAGAAATCAAAAAAAATAAAAAAAACTTTTTCATTGTTTAACGGATTTGAGTAAAGTGTTGCTGAAATTATTTTTCATTTTATTCTAATTGAGATTATTAACAACCGTAGCGTAAATCTTGTTCGGGCTGATCCTGTTTTTTTGAGATCATTGAAAAATAATACAAAAACAAATAAAAAATTCAACCCAAATAAGAAATCAAAAAAAAAGACACAACTCACCATTATTCTAAAAATATCAAACCAACCGCACGTTATGATTAAAGTTTGTCCAACTCATTCTCAAGCACTTTAATAACCTCGGCGACAATGGCTTTACTCTCCTCCTCCGCTTTCACTTTCTTCACATACTTTATCGACTTGTCCTTTCCCACAATTACCACTACGCCAGTCGAATTGCAATCGCCAAGCCCCCATGCAGACGAAAGGATATAATTCTCATCGAGCATAATTACCGAACCGGGGAACTGTTTCTCCTTCTGGCGTGCTTTCATCCTGATACCGGAATTGGGAATCCAGGTATCCTTACAATTGGCAATACCTATGCCGGCATATTTCGAAGGATCAAAATGTTTGGCTTTTACTGCTTCCGAAAGAACATCGTTTACATCTTTCACATCGGGGTCGGTATACAAAATCATCAACACCTTTTCGCCAACAAAAGGCAGTGCTTTAGCCTGATTTTCAGGATCGGTAATCACCAGAGCTGAAATACTTTTTCCCACTTGGGCCGAAGCCGAATGAAGTTGAACAAAAAAGGCTAAAAATGCCGATAATAATAAAAGCGATGCAAGTTTTCTCATTTTTCAGTTTTTATCTATAAACGGATAAATTATTGATTTTGTTTTATCAATTATTTCAACGCATTTATCCTTTCGGAGAAATCGCTCCAGAATGCCTGATGAAACGAAAAACTATTCACCGATTGCAAATAGGCATTGGGGGCAAACGATTCCGACGGTTTCAATCTGGATTGGGTTTCGGGGTTGTATAGCATTGGTGGCTCGGGATGAAACTGAACCCCAACTACATTTTTAAAACGCTGATGCTGAAGTGCCTCCACAATCCTCCCATCCTCCGAAACGGTAATCACATCGAGATTGGCCCCCTTCTCGCCCACTGCCTGATGGTGTGAACTATAAACATAGGGCTCCCGCTGCCCTGTTTTCTTGGACAACTCACTCAGCAGACCAAAATCCAATACGTTGACCGGATGGAAAAACCCACCCATCAAACCTTCGTCCTGAAAGAGGAGTGTATTGTAATTGCGATGTTGATTCTTTGGGTCGATAGCCAGCACATCTTCGGTAAATACTTTTTGATAAGCCTGTTGCGGGATATCCTGCATCAAAGTGCCGCCGGCGGCCACATTCATGGTTTGCATGCCAAGGCAAAAAGCCCTGACAATCAAATCAGGATGTTCAGCCAGCAACGGTTTGAAACTTTCGTTGCGGCTTCCACCCATCATTTGAAAGAAAAAAGAGACTTCAAACAGATGACGGTTTGGGTCGGTTACGACGGTAAGCAAATGCTGTTTTTGACCATAAAGCGAGGGCTGGATATCGGGGCCCCCGAAAAAGAGAATGGCATCGGCATCGGCTACAATCTGCTTAAAAAAGGGTGTCCAACGGTTCTCCCCATATACCTCACCGGATTGAATATCCTCTTTCATCCATACCAGACTGCAATTAATCAGCGATTTATCTTTGATAAATTTTTCGGTAAGCATATAGTTGTATGCCACCCCCGAATAACAGACTCCAATCAGATCGGCATCCGGTATATCGATAACTTTCTTCTGCATCAGCCACAGCATATTCTCGAGATTCCATACCGTTGGGTTCATCAGATAAATCTTGTGCCGGGCCGAAGCTGCAAATGGCAATCCCAGTACCAGGGTCAACACCAGTAAAATCAAATTTGAACGAAGAGTTTTCATAAACTTCAATTTTGGTCATCGATTGTCTCACGAAAATAGTGATTTCATCACCTCTTTTCACCGCCCAATACCCGTCAAACCGAATAATGAACTATTTTTGCATCAATTTTTATCATCAGTACCATGAATTTTGTTGAAGAACTGAGTTGGAGGGGCATGATTCACGACATGATGCCCGGACTGGAAGAGCAATTGAAAAAAGAATTGACCACCGCATACGTTGGAATCGACCCAACAGCTGATTCGTTACATATTGGTCACCTGGTCGGGGTTATGATGCTGAAACATTTTCAGGTAGCCGGCCATAAACCCATCGTATTGGTAGGCGGTGCCACCGGAATGATTGGTGACCCGTCGGGAAAATCGCTCGAGCGGAACCTGCTCGACGAACCCACCCTGCGCCACAATCAGGAGTGCCTGAAAAACCAGCTCTCCCGTTTTCTCGATTTTGAATCGGATGCGCCCAACGCTGCCGAAATGGTGAACAACTACGACTGGATGAGCACATTCAGCTTTCTCGATTTTATTCGCGATATCGGGAAACATATTACCGTCAACTATATGATGGCCAAAGACTCGGTCAAGAAACGTTTCGACCCCGAAAGCGGGGCTGCCGGAATGTCGTTTACCGAATTTACTTACCAGTTGGTTCAGGGAACCGACTTTCTCCATCTTTTCCAAACCAAAAAATGCAAACTGCAGATGGGGGGGTCAGACCAATGGGGCAATATCACCACCGGTACGGAATTGATTCGGCGCAAACTGGGGGGCGAAGCCTGGGCATTGACCTGTCCGCTGATTAAAAAAGCCGATGGCACCAAATTCGGGAAGACCGAATCGGGCAACGTATGGCTGGATGCCGAACGCACTTCTCCTTACAAATTCTACCAATTCTGGCTGAATACCTCCGATGAGGATGCCGAGAAATATATCAAAATCTTCACCCTGCTGACCCAAGAAGAGATTGAACAACTAATTAAGGAACAACAGGATGCACCACACTTGCGTCCGTTGCAAAAACGACTGGCCAAAGAGGTTACCTGCATGGTACACTCGGAAGAGGCTTACAACACCGCTGTCGAAGCTTCGGAAATACTTTTCGGGAAAGGGACCGAAGATACCCTCCGCAAACTCGACGAAGCCACTTTTCTCTCGGTCTTCGAAGGGGTTCCTCAGTTTGCAGTTGACAAAGCGGAATTGGAAACCGGAATCAATATCGTTGATTTACTGGCAGAAAAGAGTGCCGTTTTCCCTTCGAAAGGCGAAGCACGCCGCACCATTGCCGGGGGCGGTGTGGCAATGAACAAAGCCAAAATCGAAAGTCCCGACACGCTGGTATCGGCGAAAGAGCTGATTAATGGCAAATATCTGCTGGTACAGAAAGGAAAGAAAAATTACTTCCTGCTTATTGCTGAATAGTGGATGCTTACACCATAAAAAAAGGCTTTCAATAACTTGAAAGCCTTTTTTATGGTTGAAATTCTCTGTTACAGTTTTTGCTCCTCTGCCCGCAATTGGGCCCACTCTTCGGTGGAAAGGCTCGCACCAACAGTGCCAATAATCTTCCCGGCCAATAATGCACCTAAACGGCCACATTTCTCAAGGTCGTACCCTTTGGCCAGACCGGCAAGAAAGCCTCCCGCAAAGAAATCACCCGCACCGGTGGTATCGATAACCAATTTCCCCATCGATGGAATATGATATTGCCGGTTACCTTGTCTCACAAAAGCACCCTCTTTGCCTACCTTTACCACGGCAATGTCGCAACGCGAAGCCAGATTACACAAAGCCGCCTCAGGCCTCAGACCTGTAAACGAGATAGCCTCCTCCTCATTGGCAAAAACAATATCGACATAATTATCGACCAGTTCGTTCAACACCTCCCGGTTGGCTTCAATCACCGTATAGCTGGCCAAATCGAGCGCAATGGTCAGTCCGGCCGTCTTGGCTACTGATGCCGCCGCTAAAATCAGTGCATGGTTAAATGCCAGATAACCCTCGATAAAGAAGATATCGTAACCTGCCAGTTTTTCTGGTGTAACATCATCAGACCCCATCTCGACCGCGGCACCCAGATAGGTAGCCATGGTGCGCTCGCCATCGGGAGCAACCAAACAAACGGCCCTCCCGGTAGGAAGAGTGTTGTGGTTCAACAAACAATCAATTCCATGCTCCTTCATCTCTTGCTCGAATAGCTTTCCCAACTCATCGTTTCCGATTGCCCCCAGAAAACCAGACGAAACATTCAGATTGGCCACTGCGTTGATGGCATTGGCCACCGACCCGCCTGTCGCCAGTTTAGTCTGTTGCCCTTTAATCTCACTTTGAATAGTCGCTGAAAGTTGCCCGTCGACCAAAGTCATCCCGCCAACAGCCAACCCTATTTTGCTGATTATATCGACATTATCGAGTACGGCAATAATATCGACCAGCGCATTCCCAATTCCTACTATTTTTGAATCAGCCATTGGATTCCAATTTTTATGAAGTTTTTTGCAAATATATTTTTGATTTATGAAAAAGTGGTTATTTTTGCATCGCCTTAGAAAAATAAAAACGAAGGCAACATTATTAAAAATTCCTTAGTAGCTCAGTTGGTTAGAGCGGCGGACTGTTAATCCGTAGGTCGTAGGTTCAAGTCCTACCTGAGGAGCCAAAGGCTAAAATCGAAAGATTTTGGCCTTTTTTATTATTTTGGAATATCAGACATCGTTTAATGGAAAACATGTTCTTTATCTATATTCTCTATTCCAAATCCGCAGACAAATTTTATATCGGGCACACAAATGATCCTGAACGTAGGCTCTATGAACACAACAACTCATTCTCCAAATCAAAATTCACAGCTAAATTCATCCCTTGGGAACTAAAAATGTCAATGCCCGTCAATATTTATCGTACTGATGCCATGAAAATTGAACTGTTTATCAAAAACCCAAAAAGCAGAAAGTTTATACTTAAACTTATTGACAACAAAGACAACTCCCAATTTATTTCCAATTTGATTAACAATATAATCGCTAAAGATTAGAGCGGTCCCGAAGCATCGGGATTAATCCGCAGGTCGTATCCCGAACCCTCGGGATGAGGAGCTGAAAAGCTGGAATCATTGCGATTTAATATTTTACCAACCACGATTTAGTAAACCTTAAACATCGCGTCAACTCAAATTCATATCGCAAAAGGATTAAAAATATTATGATAACATTCTTTGAATATTCCCACTAATTTCTCCCCGTAAGCATTATTTTTAGAGATCATAATCGCGTTAAACCGCGAAGCCAAAAACATGATTTTTCCCCACGACCATTTTTTTACAAACAAAATCCACTAATTGACAACACATTAACATGTCAATTTTTTTCTCCTTCCTATTGTAAATATTCAAAATCAATTATTTTTATCCTACCAATATAATAGGATTAATTGCTTTAGTATGATTTAAATTTATTGTTTATCAAAAAAAACATTGCAAAGCATTATCTGTACCAAAAGGGAGTGAGAGCGGAATTTAATAACATCAATGTATTGAAAAATTTAAAGGCTTTATTATGAGGAAAATTCAATTACTGGCCATTGCAGTCATCCTGCTTTTAACAACTGGATACACTTCGGCCCAGGGCACCAAGTTCAAAGTTTCAGAGAAAAGCACAATGCTGATTGAGGGAACTTCGAACCTGCGCGATTGGGGAGTTGAGATACCAATCATCAAAGGTGAGGCTGTTGTTGAGGGGAATAACATCGAGACATTTGCTTTTACCATAAAGGTGAATGATATGAAAGGCACCGTAAGCGGCATGATGGATCATGTCAAAAAAGCGCTTAAAGCCGATGCCAACCCCGAAATCAGGTTTTCGCTGGCCAAACCCGGAAAACTTGAAAACGGAAAATCGAAAGCAGAAGCCAATATTACGGCTGCGGGAAAAACAAAACTATTTGAAATTGAGGGCAATGTAAAAAAGGAGGGGAACACTTATGTTATCACTGGAAGCAAAGCCATGAAAATGACCGACTTCGGCATCGACCCCCCAAAAGCGTTGCTTGGTACCGTGAAAGCGGCCGATGCCGTCAACGTAAAATTTGAGGTTATTCTTAATCAATAACATATTAATAATAGTTAAAACCAATCAAAAAAATGAAGAAAACAACACTGTTCCTTGCAATTATCTTAATTGCATTTCGTTCGTTTGGCCAGCAATTTGAAGAGCCAAAATTATCGGTTACCGATTTCGAAAAGGTAAAACTACATGTAGGGGCCGACTTTGCCTTGCAATATCAGGCCATCGACCACCATGCCAGCACGGCAAAACTGATTGAACTCGGTTCGAACTTTAACCTGCCCACTGCCAATTTGAACCTCAACGCCATGCTGGCCCCGGGTATCAAAGTGAATCTCGAAACTTATCTTTCTGCCCGTCACCACAACGAAGCATGGGTTAAAGGCGGTTATCTGCTTATCGACAATCTGCCGTTCCTGAAAGCTGCCGACCCGATCATGAAATACCTGACCATCAAAGCTGGGGTTTTCCAACCCAATGTTGGCGACCAGATCTTCCGTCGTTCCGACAATGGCAATGTTATCAACAACCCTTTCGTAGGCAACTATGTGATGGACGATTTCACCACCAACACCGGCATTGAAGTTTACTTCCGCAAAAACGGGTTGCTCATCCTGGGTGGTGTCAACAGCGGCAACCTCAAACCGGCCCTTGGCGGCACCGAAGGTTCAGGCACCTCGAAAGAATATGTTGGTTATGATCTGGTTGACGAACTGGCTATCAACTGGAAACTGAGCTACGACAAACAGGTAACCGAAGATTTGCGCCTTCGCGCTTCACTCTCGGGTTACCATGTTGGCGATACCCACAGCACCACTATCCACTCGGGCGACCGTACCGGTTCACGCTACTATCTGGTGATGAACACCCAGAATGATGGGACTACCGAATTCGATGTGACCAAAAACCACATGTCGGGCAACTTCTATCCTGGCTCAGGCACAAAAGACAACACATTGGTTGCCAATATTTTTGCCAATTCAAATGGTTCGAAATCTTTGGTACTTACGAACAGGCCAAAGGCGAACGCACCAATTTTACCACTTTCGCTAAAACCGAATACGACTTTGCCCAGTTGGCCATCGAAGGTATTGCCCGTTTTGGCAAACAAGACCAATGGTTTGTTGGCGCTCGCTACAATGTTGTAACCGACGACAAAGCAGTGGCTACCTCAAGAATTGATCAGGCTAAAAACCTGAAAGTTGACCGTACCCAGTTGGCTGCAGGATGGTTTATGACCAAAAACGTTGTAACCAAAATTGAGTATGTCAATCAAAACTACTCCAACTTTGCCACCTATGGCGAAGATGCAGGGTTCAAGGGCGTAATGGTTGAAGCAGCCATTTCATTCTAAGAAAAATCGTTAACAGGTAACAGAAAAAGAGAAAGCTGCCGGCAGTTTCATTCAGTGCCGGCAGCTACACTCTTCCCTTAGCCGGTGAACCCAGCCCCATTCTTGTTCATCCATCAAATGTCAAGCCATGAAAATCAGACTTATATCTATTCTTGCCGTCCTGCTGGTTTTCATTTCAGTAAACCTTGTCGGCGGACAGCAATCGGAGTTGTCGCTTCACAGTGGCAGCCCACTTCCCGAACTACCCGGCTCTATTCATGCCCTCAATATTAAGGGGACCACCAATGTCAACAGTTTCTCACTCTATTTTCAGCCGCAGGCACAACGGCAACACCACCCTTTACCCACGCTTTATACGAGTGGCAATAAACTAATTGGTAAAATTCAGGTGAGTAGCCTGAAAGCCGACCATCAGGGCATCCTGAAAGATTTCCGGGCCATGGTTAAATCAGATCAGTTTCCCGAAATCGTTATCGAAGTCCCTAATGATGAGGTGAAGATCACAGAACAACGGGGCGGACAGCCGTTTACCCTGCCCGTTTACATGACCCTTGGCGGGGTACGCCAATACTATCAGACCAACTGTATACTCGAACAGACTCCAGAAAGGGGGTATGATGTCACCGGAAATGCTGCCCTCAAACTCTCCGATTTCGGAATTGTCCCTCCGGAGAAATTCTTTGGGATGATCAAAGTAAACGATTTGGTTCATATCGAGTTTCGCATTAAATTCGCTGCGGCTGAATAATCATCAAACGAAAGCCATATGGCTTTCATCAGGATTATTCGACATATCTAACAACTGTCATCTATGAAATTCCATACCCGAACTCGCTACGGCTTGCGCACCATGATTGAGATTGCTGCCGGCGACAAAGATTGCGGAGTCTATCAAAAAGACATTGCCCAGAATCAATCCATATCGGTCAAGTATCTCGATCAGATTATCAATTCGCTGAAAGTTGCCGGGCTTATTACCAATGTCAAAGGGAAAAAGAGCGGCTACCAGCTCACCCGGCCTGCCGCTCAAATTACCATGCTCGATATCCACAATGCTTTTGAGTTTGGCATTTGCGTGGTCGACTGCACCAATAAATCGTTCCATTGCGATAAGCGGGGCAGTTGTGCTGCCGAAGATTTCTGGGGTAATCTGAACAACAAAATCATCGACCACTTTAGAAGTGTCACCCTCGAAGAACTGGCTGCCGAACAGAAACAGATAAACCTAAAACATCAACCCGAAGGGATAAGTTGATCAGGGCAAATCGGCACTTCAACGGTTAATTTCTCCATCATCCGGGAAATCTATTTGGATTCATAACAAAAAGGTAACGTAAATGAGCTGTCATCGCGTTACTCATTTTTTCTTTTCCGCTATTTTTGCCCCGATACTTTTTACCATCGTACATGAGAATCTTGATCTTCCTCTCCGCTTTGGTGCTGCTGAGTTCGGCATCACCCGTAAACCCGTTCCGCGACAAGCAAAAAAGCTACACCAGGGTGAGGGAGGCCTATGCTGCCAAAGAGAAAACAGTAGTGAAAACCCTGGCCGAACATGCCATCTCGCGCGACAGCCTGCGTATCTGGTTCCGGGCTTTTAAAACCGAAAAAAAGGTTGAACTATGGGCCAAAAACAGTTGCGATACCGCCTATACGATGATTAAAGAATTCCCCATCTGCGATATATCGGGCGAAATCGGCCCCAAGCGAAGGGTGAAAGATTTGCAGGTTCCCGAAGGGTTTTATCACATCGCCGAACTGAACCCTTTCAGCAAATATTATCTTTCGATGAAAATCAACTACCCCAATGCCTCCGACAGCATACGCGGCGTCAAGGGCCGTCTGGGCAGCTTGATTTATATTCATGGCGATTGTATCTCGTCGGGGTGCCTTGCCATGAGCGATGAACGCATCAAGGAGTTGTATGTCTATTGTATTGAAGCTTACAACAGCGGTCAACCGGAAATTGGGATCTCCATCTATCCGGCAAAGCTCGAAGATGCCACCTATCAAAAACTAATCAAAGCCTATAGCAAGGACAAGGATAAAATCAGCCTGTGGGGCGACCTGAAAAAAAGCTACGACCTTTTCAATGCCAGCCATCATCCCCCAACCGTGAAGTTCCTCCCCGACGGGACACACGATATCAACTGATACCTGCTCACCTCCCGCAATGCATATTCCCGAATCCTTTGATTGGGGTCTTCACCCCGCGATCCAACCATTTTCACATTACTTTCGTTAGGGTTTCTGTGCTGTTTCTGTGCTTCAATAGTACAGATAGAGTACAGATAGAGTACAGATAGAGTACAGATAGAGTACAAATACTATTCTTAAACATTGGTGTTGAGCTATCGTTAGGGGTAGCCGAAACCAGTCGGTGGCGGACAGTGCCATCGGGATATTTTTCAACGGATAAAACCCTAAAGCAATGCTCTTGTCAGGTGGGTGGGTGCAGCCGCTGTACAAACCATTTCCGCACGTTTTGCATGATTTGTTGCTGACCGGCTGGCGCCCGGCGTTTGCACGAAGCCCGCTCGGTACTTCCTTCGGGGGCACCCCAGCGGATTTCGGCCCCATCGTTGGGGTTGTAACCCATTTCGAATGCGGCACGGCGAGCCAGTATTTCGGCTACGGTAAGCTCCTGCAACGAGCCGTCGGAACGGGGATAACTGATTTTCAGTCCGGCAACCTTTTCGTTGAGCAACGATTGCAATTGCTGTTTCATCCCTTCGGGAGAGGAGAGCTTCGGGATATCGTAGTCGTTCGGATAGCGTACTACCCTGTCGGGGAAACCCATTACGGCATCGATGGCAATCAGCAGGCGTAGATCGCGGTTGGGGGTCGAGAAATCTTCCCAAAGGCCACCGGTCTGAAAGACCCCTTTGGCGCTGCCCGGCATCGGGATAACCGTTCCGGGATGTTGCTGCATATACTCCTCGCCATTGGCTACCGATTTCACCCTTACCAGCAACTGCTCGTGCAGCGACTGTATCAGGTCAAGCAGGGCCACCTCGGGGTCGAGCGGTTTGGGATTGACCACCCGCTCCATGGCCTGATAGAAATCTTCGGAAGGCATATGGTGCTGCTGCGACGAGTAGGGGGTAAAGGGCGACGACTGGCTTAATTCATCGTTCTTCAGTAGCCTGATTTTTCCCTCTTCCAACACTATCGGCCGGAAAGCCTTAAAACCCGGTTCGCCCACTACCTCTTCGGTGCTGAAAAGAAAATTACCTTTCCAGAAGCGTTTTACCGCTACCGTTTTGTCGGGTTGTGCATCGATAGCCAGCAATTTTCCCGGTTTATCATGGGTTTGGGGAACCCAGCTTACGACTATCAGGGTATGACCGTAGGGATCGGCAAAGACGGTGCCCGGACGGAGTGAAGGGCGGTCGAGCGCCACCGGATAGTAATCGGAGCTATTGTTGTCGAAGGCCGTACGGGCTGTACCCGAATGGACACCATTCATAATATTGCGGATATAGGCATTGAAAGCCAATACGGGATGGTTTTTAGAGGAGCCACTCTCGTTGGTAACCCACTGCCCGGTGGAAGGGGCTTTGCCCAGATAGCCGCGGTCGCTGATGTGATAGCCAAAGGGCAATCCCAGTTTCCAGGCAAAATAGGCACGCAAGAAGAAGGGATTGTCGGCACAGTCGGGCTCCATCAGCACACGGACTTTCGCACCCGGATTATCCTCATCGAGCGAGAGGTAGTTGTAGAGCAGGTTCTTTTGCTGTTGCTGTGTTACCTCGTGAAGCGCCTTCCATGAGCTCTGCTCGTCGCTTCCCCGGAAAAGGGCATTGACCCATGCCGAGTAGAGGGTTTCGGTGGCCTCGTCCCAGCTGCGCGTGGTTTTCCAGATAGCGCCGGGGGCAGAGGTGGGTTTGCCTTCGCCGATAACAAACGACAGTTGTGCGCTTTTGTTGCCGTCAATCATCAGGGTTGCCTGATAGGCTCCGGCGTTAGCCGCCCCAAAATGGTCGAGCCGCCAGCAGGGCAACTCCTCGCCCGTCTCGCTCATGGTCGGGTTTATTTCGCCGGCTGGCGTTTGAAGCACAATCCTGGCTTTACGGATATTGCTCCCCCCGGTGGCCAACAGGCGGAACGGTTCGCCCGGTTGGGGATTTTTAGGTATCAGCAACAGCGCATTGACCGGGGTATAAGCGTCAGGAGTTTTGCCCTCAATCACCGCATCAATTTTTTTCAGCAGTTCGGCCCCTTTATTTCCGGCGGAGTGGTTCCCGCAGGAGAGTAAGGCAACGAAAAGCAAGGAACCTATTGCTGTTTGCCGTAAGCGGCGAAAATATATTTTGACGTTAACCGTGTGCATGATTCAATCGTAATTAAGGAGCGTTTATTGGTCATTCAGGGGTTGGCAGAATACCACGGATGGTCGGCTACCCTGGTGATCCCTTTCTGACCGACGGCACCGACAACGCGGCGTACGGCCACCCGGTTACGTTCGGGAACATATTTTGGATCGGCAGGGACAATACTGCTGATATGGACTTTCCCGGAGGAGTGAATAAAATAGCCATCCGTCAAATAGAAACCTACATGGGTAACCCGTTGAGCCGACTTACCGAAGAAAAGCAAGTCGCCGGTTTGAAAAAGACTGATTTGGGTATCGTCGATAACCTTGCCATATTGTGCCTGCTGCGAGGCATCGCGGGCCAGAATAATTCCCTGAGTATAGTAAAGCAGTTTGACAAAGCCCGAACAATCGGCCGCTTTAGCTGAACAGCCCCCCCACAGATAGGGTGTACCCATCATTTGGCGTGCCGTCCGGACCATTGTTTGCCCGTCGGGTTGCTGTTGGCTCCAGCGGTTCCACGAGAGGCAGGCGCTTTTGGGCAGATAGCCGCTGCGCCCGTCAGGGGTCTTGATTTGCAGGAATGATCCCGCTTCAGCTGTCACCTCAAAGAGGTCGCCCAGTACTATATCGGAAACCACGTCGCTATTGCGTCCGGGGGCATCGTAAACAAACCCCGATATTTCGTGATAAAAATAGCGGTTAGCCCCTTTCCATCGGTCCAGTTCATCGGCCGTGAGCCGTTGCAGGCCTGCATCATCCATCCAGCCAATGTAGTCATCGGGGGTTTGCACCCTTACCCACCCTTTGCGCGAATCGAGCACCCTCATGGGGGTTCCCATCAACGCCTGCGAGACCAGTTCGGAGGCATCGCCGGGCTGTGCCCGCAGGTTCGAGACCGAAAGGGTGGCCAGTGCCCACCCTTTATCGCCCAAATGAGCGGCCGGCAACAGCCTGACGGAGTCGGTAAACACAATTCCCTTTTCGGTAAGCCAGTTGCTAATTTTAGCGATGGCATCGGGCTGATCGCTCTCCCCCGAGAGTACGGCAGCGGGTTGAAGCGTATCCTTCAGTACAATATCGAGAATCGCCACCCGAGCATCGGGAACGAGTTGTTTCTGCAGCACTTTCAGTTCTTCGGCAATCGCCCGATAAGAAGGCAACTGGGCCACACCCATTGACGGATGACTGAAAATCAGCAACAGTGAAAAAATCGGCAAAAAAATATTCTTCATCACAAATAGGAATAACGCGCGGCAAAATTAGCTCTTTTATTGAATATCACCTGTTTATTCTTTGGATAATTCACGTCCGCAGCGATTTGCAGGCACATTGCCCCAATGATCCAACAAGAACGACAACATGATTTAATCGTTTGTTTTTCATCGCATAGCAATCAAATATTTTGTAAATTTGATACGATTCTTCAATAGCTTTCTTCTCATACAATCCTTAAAAACAACTGAACCATGGAAAACAAACCACGTCGTGAGTTTCTGAAGAAAAGCCTGTTGGGCGTTTCGTGTGCCGCACTGGCGCCGACCGCTATCGGGGCTACCCTTCCTTCAGCATCGGCACCACCGATGGCTGCCCCGCTGCCTACCCGTCAACTTGGGAAAACCGGAATCGATACCCCCCTCATCAGCATGGGTGCAGGTAACGCTACCAATACAGCCTTTGTACAGGCTGCTTACCGTTCGGGGGTAAAACTATTTTTCTCGGCCACCTATTATGGCGAAGGCAACAACGAACGGCTGGTTGGCGAGGCGTTGAAAGATTTCCCGCGCGATTCATTTATCGTCGGCACAGCCGTTCCGCCCGATGGCTTCGACCATAAGGAGGGTACTTTTGCCAAAGACACCTCGACCGCAGCCTATCTGAAAAAGGCCGAAGAGAGCCTGAAACGGTTTGGCCTCGATTATATCGATATTGTACTGCTCCCTTATGTCGGGAAGCGCGAATCGGTCTTTTTTGAACCCCTGCTGAATGCGATGCAGCAGCTAAAACAACAAGGGAAAGCCCGCTTTGTGGGCATTGCCACCCACAGTTTTTGCGATGAAGCCCTTCGTGCAGCCGCCGATACCGGAGTATACGATATTGCCATGCCGGCTTATAATTTCAAGAACGAGAACAAGGAGGCAATGGACGATGCGGTGGCTTATGCCGCCAAGGCGGGTATGGGCATTATTGCCATGAAGAGCACGGCAGGTGTTTTCCGCGACAAGAGCCGCACCACCCCGCTTAACAGCGATGCTGCGTTGAAATGGGTGTTGCAGAATCAAAATATCTCATCGATTGTTTCGGGGATGTCGTCGATAGAACAGTTGCAGAAAAATCTGGCCATGATTAACCATTTGAAAATGACACCAGAGGAGTTGCAGGAACTGGCTTGTACCGAAACACCGGGCGAACCGGGGCTTTACTGCCGCCAGTGCCATCGCTGCGTGGCACAATGTCGACAGAATCTCGATATTCCGACCCTGATGCGTAGCTACATGTATGCCTACGGTTATCAAAACACGGCGCAGGCCAAACATACGCTTGAACTGGCCGGTATAGGCGAGAATGTTTGCCATTCGTGCGACAGCTGCACCGTGCAATGTATTTCAGGCTTCGATGTTCGCAACCGGGTAGCCGATATTGCCCGGCTAAAGGATGTCCCTTACGAGTTTCTGGTCGGATAAATTTATTTCCGGATAACGATACCACTGGCCATCCGGCCGGTTTTGGCCCCATCGCGGCGGGCCGAATAAAACATTTCGGGCTGTTTGTAGGAACAATATTCTGCATGCAGCCCGATATTTTGAGCTGGCACACCGGCCTCGAGCAACTGTGCCCGGTTGGCTTCGCGAAGGTCGAGCAGCCGTTTGCCGGGTTGTCTGTTTTCCCGCAGGAAACGGGGATCGAAGTTGCACCATACCTCCTCGCCCACTTCGTAAACTTCAGCACTGATGGCCGGGCCAATGGCTGCTACCATATTTTCGGGAAGGCAACCCATTTGCTGCTGCATCGTTTCGACCGTCAGCCTGACAATCTGCTGCAGGGTACCCCGCCAACCGGCATGTATGGCTGCTGCCACAGCATGGACCGGATCGAACAGCAAAACAGGCACACAATCGGCCGTTTTCACCGCAATACAAACATGGGGCAGTTGCGTAACCAACGCATCAGTATCGGCCAAGAATAACGTTTTATCAACAGGCGAAAGTGCAAAGAAAGCTTCGTCAATCATTTTCACATGGGCCGATTGGGTCTGTTTGGGGAAAATCATCTTATCAGCCTCAACCGACAACTGTTTGCCGACTCTTTCACGGTTGGCGCGTACCCGCTCAGGATTATCGCCCGAATGAAAGCCCATATTCAGACTGGAATAACTTCCTTCGCTGCTCCCACCCATCCGGGTAGTGGTAAAGGCTTCCACCCCGGCAATATTTTCCAGAATCGGGTAACGGATAAGTATCATCTTATTAAGCTCCATCATCAATTCAAACTTGAGGTTCAACCATCTCTTCAGGGCATCGTGAAGATTGAGACAGAAAGATAGCCGTTTTTGGCTAATTTTAGCGCAAAAATAGGCTACAATACCCGTAATTCCCGGCAGGGAAGCCTGTCAAAAAGAAATACTCAATGATTATCAAAATATTACAGGGCACTGCCGAGGCCAGTGCCGCCGAAGGGCTGACCGTGGTTATCGATGTTTTCAGGGCCTTCTCGACTGCCTGTTACCTGTTCAACGCCGGTATCGAAGTGATTTATCCGGTAGAGAAAGTGGAAGATGCCGTGGCGTTGAAACAACAACTCCCCAACGCCTTGTTGCTGGGCGAACGACATGAAAAAAAGGTCCCGGGCTTCGATTTCGGCAATTCGCCTACCCACATTGCCCCGCTCGACCTGAAGGGAAAGTCGCTGATTATGACCACCAGTTCGGGTACCCGCGGAATATACAATGCCACCGGGGCTTCGCAAATCATCACCGGTAGTTTTGTCAATGCCGATTCCATTGTGGCCTATATCCGCAGAGAAGCCCCTGAGGTGGTGAGCCTGCTTTGCATGGGTTACGAAGGGCATACGCCCACGCAGGAAGATACCTTTCTGGCCCAATATGTTGCAGCCCGATTGGAAGAGAAAGAGGTCGATTTTGAAGCGATGAAACTTGCTTTACGCAGCGGCGATGGTGCCCGATTGCTCGATCCGGCCAACGCGGAGTGGTCGCCAGCCAGCGATTTTGAACTTTGCCTTCATCTGAACCGTTTCGATTTTGTATTGAAGCTGACGCAGATGGATGGAATAAACGCGCTACAGCCGGTAGCCATTTAAGCGGCCGGGGCCCAAACAGCCGCAACCATTTGGCTCACAACAATTGGTAGATGGACTAAAAAAGTCCGTGCAGCTGGGCATCGATTTTATCAATCACCTTGCTCAAATCTTCGGCATTATCGGCAAAATTGATGTCATCAACATTAATTATCAACACCTTACCAAGATTGTAACGTGAAATCCAGGCTTCGTAACGCTGGTTGAGCTGGTTCAGGTAATCGAGCCGGATGGTATTTTCGTAATCGCGGCCACGCCGCTGAATTTGCCGCACCAAAGTTGGGATAGAGGCACGCAGATAGATAATCAGGTCGGGGGCTTGAATTAATTTCCCCATCAACGAGAAGAGCGAATGGTAGTTGGCAAAGTCGCGGGTACTCATCAGTCCCATCTCGTGCAGGTTGGGGGCGAAGATTTCTGCATCCTCGTAAATGGTACGGTCTTGAATGACGGTACGGCCCGAATGGCGAAAATCAATAATCTGGCTGAAGCGGGTATTCAGGAAGTAAACCTGCAAATTGAACGACCATCGTTGCATATCGTGGTAAAAATCATTCAGATAAGGATTGGTATCCACATCTTCGTAGTGGGCCTCCCAACCGTAATGTTTAGCCAGCAGGGTGGTCAATGTGGTTTTACCGGCGCCGATGTTTCCGGCGATGGCAATATGCATATTGTGATCTTTCTTCAATTCTCTCATCGCAATTCTATTGATTAGGAAGTATAAACTGTTCGCTTTAACGCGACAACTGTTGATGGATGGCCAGCAGCCCGTCGAGGTATTCGCGGTTATTGGCCAATCGCGGCACCTTATTCTGACCGCCTACCTTACCGCGTTCGCGCATCCACTGCAGAAATGTGCCATCGGCAACGGCCAGCACGTGCGGCAGTTCCAAAGTTACACTTTTATATCGTTTGGCCTCATAGTCGGAGTTGACTTCCTGCAATTTCTGATCGAGAATTTGGGTGAATTTTTCGAGGCTGCCGGGTGCTGTTTCAAATTCGACAAGCCACTGGTGGGCCCCTTTCTTCTGGTTGTCGCCCATAAATATCGGGCCGGCAGTATATTCGCGGACGATCGCCCCAGTCGACGAGCAGGCTTCGGCCAATGCCTTTTCGGCATTGTCGATAATCACCTCTTCGCCAAAGGCATTGATAAAATGGCGGGTCCGGCCGGTAATTCTTATCTTGTATGGGTTTCGCGAGGTAAAGGTTACCGTATCGCCAATCATGTAGCGCCAAAGCCCGCCGTTGGTCGAAATAACGATAGCATAATTGACTCCCGTTTCAACCTCCCAGAGGGGCAATGCGCGGGGGTGGTCGCTCTCCAGTTCGGCAACCGGGATAAATTCATAGAAAACCCCGTAATCGAGCATCAGCAACATATCGGGTGTCGAGGGGTCGTCCTGAATGGCAAAAAAACCTTCGGATGCGTTGTAAGTCTCCATGTAACGCATTTTTTCGGAAGGGATTATCTTCTTGTATTGTTCGCGGTAAGGCTCGAAATTGATGCCTCCGTGAATAAACACCTCGAGGTTTGGCCACACCTCCAGTATGTTCGATTTGCCGGTATAGTCGAGCACATAGTTCAGCAACACGAGGTACCACGACGGGACGCCCGCAAACGAGGTGACATTCTCCTGTGCCGATGTTTTGGCAATCTCGTCGATCTTCTTCTCGAACTCTTCAATCAGTGCAATCTCGGTGGGGGGGGTACGGTGGAAATCGGTCCAGAAGGGAAGGTTTTCAATCATAATGGCTGATAAATCGCCATAGTATGAATTGTTGTTCAGGTTGTTGATGCGGTGGCTTCCGCCAAGGGTGAGGCTTTTGCCCAGCAGCAGGCGGGTATCGGGATAGTTGCGGTGGTAAATGGCCAGCACATCTTTCCCTCCACGAAAATGACAATCTTCCAAAGCCTCTTTCGAGACCGGGATAAACTTGCTTTTGGCATTGGTCGTGCCCGACGATTTGGCAAACCATTTGATTTGCCCCGGCCAGAGCACATCTTTTGCTCCGGCAATCATGTTGCTGATATAGGGTTCGAACTGTTCGTAACTGCTTACCGGAACCTGCTGGCTGTACTCGGCCCACCGGTCAATTCCCTCGTAACCATACTTTTTGCCCCACTCGGTTTTCTCGGCCGTGTGCAGAAGGTCGAACAATACTTCCTCCTGAATCTCGCGGGCATGCTCCCGGTAGAGATCGATCTGGTAGATTCGTTTGTAATTAACCCAATTGACAATGGAGCTAAGTATAGCCATTTTCGTTTAATCAGATTTCAGTTTGAGAATTGAACGCCGCAAAATAATATTTTTTAGCACAGCCCCATCCCCGGTTTCAATAATTGGATAACTTTATTCCGTACAAATTTAATCACTTTTCGCGACCAATCATGCTCCGGCATCAAGATGGTTGACCGAAAACCAATAGATTTGCAGACCCAATTAACCATTCTTTCAGATGAATATTATCGACATTGTTTTGGCCTGTTTACTTATTGCAGCTGCTATCCACGGATTTATCAAAGGTTTTTTTGTTGAACTGGCTTCGGTGGTTGCCCTGATTCTGGGGATTTGGGGGGCTATTGAATTTTCGTGGGTTATCCGCGAATGGCTTTCGGGCCGGATAGGCTGGAGCCCCGAAACCATCAGGCTGGTTGCCTTTATCTTGGTTTTTGTTGTCGTGGTAGTGGTGGTCCACCTGGCTGCCAATATCATCGAAAAGTTTGTAAAAGCCATTGCACTGGGTATTTTCAGCCGGCTGGCCGGAGCCGTGTTTGGGGCATTGAAAGGGGCATTTATCCTCAGTGTCCTGATGCTGATTATCGCCCGTTTCGAAGATAACCGGGTCCACATTGTCCCGCAGCAGATGAAACGGGAATCGAAGCTCTATAAACCCATCGAGCAGTTTGCCCCGAATGTACTCCCCTTTCTGAAACCCGATCCGTCGAAGAAAGAAAAGGGTGGAAAGGGATTGGATCTGCTAACTTGAACCATAAAAAAGGCTGCCTGAAAAGACAGCCTTGAGGATTATCGTGGGAATAATCGTTTATTTCAATTTCTCAAATAATGTTTTGTAGCTCACCTGTTTGGCGATAATGTCGCGCAATTGGGCAATATTGACACGCTCCTGCAACATGGTGTCGCGGTAGCGAATGGTAACCGTATTGTCTTCGGCTGTCTGATGATCGACCGTGATGCAGAACGGGGTCCCGATAGCATCCTGGCGACGGTAACGTTTACCGATAGAATCTTTCTCGTCGTACTGACAGTTGAACTCGAACTTCAGTTCGTCGATAATTTCGCGGGCTTTCTCGGGCAGGCCATCTTTTTTCACCAATGGCATCACGGCCAATTTTACAGGGGCAAGCACTGCCGGCAATTTCAGCACCACGCGGGTATCGGTTTTGCCATCGGCCCCTTCGACCACCTCTTCGTGATAGGCGGCCGAAACCACCTGAAGGAACATACGGTCGACCCCAATCGATGTCTCTACTACATAAGGGACATACGATTCATTTAGTTCGGGGTCGAAATACTGTATTTTCTTCCCCGAAAATTGCTGGTGTTGCGACAAGTCGAAATCGGTACGCGAATGGATACCTTCCACCTCCTTGAAGCCAAACGGGAATTTGTATTCGATATCGACAGCCGCGTTGGCATAGTGGGCCAGTTTTTCGTGCACGTGGAAACGATAGTTTTCGTTACCAAATCCCAAGGCCCGGTGCCAGTTGATTCGGGTCTCCTTCCATTTTTCGAACCAGTCGAGTTCCGAGCCGGGACGTACGAAGAACTGCATCTCCATCTGCTCGAATTCGCGCATACGGAAGATAAACTGACGGGCCACAATTTCGTTACGGAAAGCTTTTCCAATCTGCGCGATGCCGAACGGTATTTTCATCCGGCCGGTTTTTTGCACGTTCAGGTAATTGACAAAGATACCCTGCGCCGTTTCGGGGCGAAGGTACACTTTCAATGCTCCATCGGCAGTAGAGCCCATCTCGGTGGCAAACATCAGGTTGAACTGACGAACGTCGGTCCAGTTGCGGGTCCCGGATATGGGGCAGACAATCTCGTTGTCTTCGATAATTTTTTTCAATTCCGCCAGATCACTATCGTTCATTGCCTTGGCAAAACGATTGTGCAACTCGTCCCATTTCTGCTGGTATTCGAGTACACGGCCATTGGTTTCGCGGAACTTGGCTTCGTCGAACGCATCGCCAAAACGTTTGGCTGCTTTCTCCACCTCTTTGTCCATCTTGCCTTCGATTTTGGCTAACTCTTCTTCAATCAGCACATCGGCACGATAGCGTTTCTTCGAATCTTTATTGTCGATTAACGGATCGTTGAATGCATCGACGTGGCCCGAGGCTTTCCAAATGGTGGGGTGCATAAAAATGGCCGAGTCAATCCCGACAACATTTTCATTGAGCAGTACCATTGAATCCCACCAATATTTTTTGATGTTATTTTTCAGTTCAACACCGTACTGACCGTAGTCGTAAACGGCACCCAAACCGTCGTAAATTTCACTTGAAGGGAAAACATAGCCATACTCTTTGCAGTGGGCTATCAGTTTTTTGAAAATATCTTCCTGGGCCATTTCTATAATTTTTAGCGCGACAAAAATAGTTTTAATATTGGAAATCTTTCGGTTAACAGGGGCTAAAATTGTGTTCAACCTACCGGGTCAATCAACCTCTTCGAAATCGACATATTCGCCCTGTTCCCGTTTGTATTGTTTCTGTTTCATATCGGGGCGCTCAACCGTCACATCGCCCTGACGGCGGGTTTGGTTTTGCTGTTGTTGCTGCATATCCCTCACAATCTTCTCGGCTGCCTTCTCGACCACCCTTGGTGCCAGAAACCGCATGGCAACTTTAAAAGCATACCACACCAGGATAATGATAAAGAGTACCCTGAGAAATGAGACAATCGTCAGTAAAATAAAGAGTAGCATAACATCAGTTTGATAGACAAGCCCCAAAAGTAGCAATTATTTTCGAGCCTAATGATTACGGACAACGATCGATTCCACCTGAACGACGACCCGACCTGCCTTTTTTCCCATTTCCTTCATCGTCATCGCTCTCGCCAAAAATAAGGTTGATCCCCACTCTGAGGTTCATATTCCGAGCTTTCGACGGATAGAATGGCGATATCAGATTGTCGGCCGCCGCATAGATTTGAAACGGGCCTCCACGGTAACCGATGCCCAAACCAATGTTATCGTAGGTCGATTCCATCACCGAATAGCTGGCCGAGAGGGTCAGGCGATCCCACAGCAATGCATTTCCCGAAAGGGTTAAAGCTGAATGGACCATATTGTTGTAGATGCGAACGCGGGCCAACCCCGAGACACTGAATATATCGTTGATCAGATAGTCGCCGCCGACATAAAACTTGGTTGGCAACCCGGTTGAGAAACCGTTGGTGGTGGTGTCGGGACGGAAAGTGCTCTTCAGTTTATCGACCAGGGTATCGATGGAGTCGCTGACAGAGACAGAGGTGGGCAATGAATTGATCGGATTGGCCAGTTCGACACCTGAATAGCGAAATTGCCCCTGTTCGATAAAACTTTGGGTATTGGTCTTCCAGCCAATGGTTCCCAGATCGATCATGCTTACCGATAACTGAAAATTATCGTTCACCTGATAGGCAAAGCCCAAATCGATGGCAAAGCCCATATTGCTGAAATTGGTAAAATAGTTGTTGGCATCGAAAACAGAGTTGACACTTTCGAGATAACCGTTCGAAGAGTTGGTCGGGTCGGCAGGATCGTTGTAAAACGTATATTCGAGCGGAGCCGACACATCGACCCGTCCGGTGGCCGTAACATCGAGGTATTCGCCGTTGGCCGGGGAACTGGCTTGCAAGTTCATCCCGTTGGTTTTTATGGCCGACATCCCAAAAAGGAGTTTCGCAGTAGCCCCGACAGTTAAAGCATCGCTCACATCGCGGGCATAAGTAAAGGCAACCTCGCGATAATGCTGTGCCCCAACTCCCATATACCCCGAGGTATAAGTTTGTCCAACATACTGGGCATTGCCGTAATAAATTAAGTCGACAAGGTTTTGGTCGAAATAGGTTTCTGCAAACTCCTTTTCGGTCAGCGAAAGCGAAAAGAAGTTTTTGTCTTTTTTGAAACCCCCTTCGAGCACTGTAAGTGCAGCCGATTCAAAGACAAAGTTTTTGTTGCCGATGGCCGAGATGAATTTCGGGAAGTCCCAAACAAGGCTATCAGATTGGCTCCCTGCACCCTGATGAATAATATCGTTATAGCTCCAGTTATTGGTATTGGCCGACAAATCGAGTTTTGAAAAGATGGGCAGCGCCAGATACCAGCCGCTCTTGATTCCGGGACGGGCCGGGTTTAAATCTTTGGTTTGAGGAATGCCCTTCATGAAATAGAGTGTATTGGGCTGGCTGTATAGCGGTGTAATCCAAGACAGGTTAATGGCAAAAATAAGAATAAAGCCTGCGATAAAATGTTTTTTCATAGATGATTAGTTATCAATTTTCATCAAATCGACCGGGCCTTTCACCGAGATTTGAACTTTAAAATCGGAACTCAATAAATTTGCTTCTGTTACGGTTGCCCCAGCCGGAACCGTAAGCAATGCCGAAAAGAGAAGCTGGTCGGAATCATCGATATTTTGAATATCGGCCGCCCCCAGCTTAAAAGTAGTAACGTTAGTCTCACCGGCACCGATAACACCCGAACTGTATATCTTCCCCAGTTGTATCCCCATGTAAGTAGATGCCATATTGTAAGTTACCTCAACCGGCATCTGGTTGGTAAAAGTGATAATCAAATCAACCGAATCGACTGCTGCATGATAAAACCTGACCGATTGAACATCGTAAACTATCGGGTTCAGCACAACACTTGCCGGTACCGGATTGGTGGGTACGCCCGACAGGGTAATGAAATCGGAAACGGGATAAGTCCCGTAAGCCAACGGGGCAAAAACCAAAGGCTTTAAACCTGTAGGATCGGTTAAACGATCCAATTCAAAATCGTCGAGGTTGCACGACTGGAAAGCGACAGCCATTGCAATTAAAATCAAACTCCCGCGCAAGAATTTTTTCATATTGAGGTTAAAAAAATTGTCAAAAATGAATCCCGTTTTTCTTTAGCCAAACACTATACCGCCAAACTGGTAAGCCGCCCTACTTTTGGGCCAACGGTTGTTTCAACTGGTAATTGTTCAGATAACCGTCGGACGAGCCGACCAACAGGTTCAGCACACTTTCGCCACGGGTAAAAAATCCGGCTGCGAAAGGCGAATGGCCATAAAGCGGCGGCTCCATCAATAAAGTACCATCGCTATTGTAAATCAACACGCTCGTCGACTCAGGAATGACAACACCCACCTTGCTTATGCCCTCCCAGGGCAAAAGGTAAATGTTGGGATCAGCCTTTTGTTCGAAGGTTTGCGTAAACAGAACGGCTCCGCTGCTATCGAAGGCCGAGAGCGTATTTTCGTCAAGGAAAATATAATCAACCTTTTTGTCCCCATTCAAGTCAGCGGCTTCAAAATGATGCTCCGGTGTGAATTTCCCCACAGAAAGGCTCTCCTCTTTGCCATCAAAATTGTAAAAATGAATATTGCCTTCACGATCGGTTTTGATAAGCCTGATGCCGTTCTTTCCCACTTTTTCAAAGACAAAATCGTTTGACGACAAGGCGATTGATTGATCGAACGTAACACGATCTTTTCCTTTACGATCGAGAATGTAAATTCTGGATTTATCGAAAAAGACGATATAATCTTTAGGGCCAACGCGCAAATGATGCACAGACTGAACGACATCGTGTTCGCTTTTCATGGGCTCCCAGCCATCGACCATATTCCCTTTTTTGTCGTAGAGATAGATTTTATGATCCTCACCGGCAATGCAAAAACGGTAATCGCGACGATTGTCGTAATCGAAAACAGAAACACTGTTGGTCGCTGCCGATCGCAGCATAATAGGGAAATTGGGGAGGTTGTTTCCCTTTTGATCGAGCAGATAGATACTTTCGCGCGTATTGAAAAGAAACTGCACCTTGCCATCTTTCAGAAAATCGATGGTTTTAACCTCTCCCACTATAGCCGAAGGAAGCCTTACTTTCCAGATTTGACGGCCCACTTTATTGACCATTATCAGGTGATGTTCGCTATCCTGAAAAATCACAGCCTTTTCGCCCTTGTCGAAAGGATTTGTCACAAACTGCGGCTGGCTGATAATGGCAGAACCGATAAAACTACGCCATGCTGCGTTGCTCCTTGCTTTCGGGTCGGCATTGTATTTTAGCTTTATCGTGTTGTAAATCATTTTATTTTCGGCTCCAAACTGCCATCCGAATGCCTCGATATTGGAGATAGCGCCAAGTTGTTTATCCAGGCTCTGGTTGACCATATCGGAAAAAACGTTGCTCAGAAAGGCTGCCGCGTAAGCTGGTTGAAACCAAACGGTAAAACTGGACCACTGCGACATGCCGGTTTCGAAATCCTTAAAATAACGGTCGTTCCCCAGCGTTTCGCCCACCACCAATGCGCGCAGATAACGCTCAACTGTTTCGTATGAAGCGCCCATTATCAGGCAATTGTCGTAGATGGTGAACCACGAGGTACGTGCACCATTGAATAATCGCCCAAATACTTTCCCGCCAAAATCGGCTACCGGCCAGTTGGCAATATCGTATGTTGTTTCCTGATCGACCTGAAATTTGCGTGTGCCATCTTTCGCCCCCGTTTTCGAAGCTGAGAGTTTGGCCGCATTCATCAATATGGCACCGGCATTGCTCCCGCTGTTCAGTTTCATCACCAGCAAACGGTTTTCATCCGGTTGCAAAGAATCGTACCGGGTATAAACCACACCCACTTCGCCTTCAAGGTGATCGGTGACAAACTTCACCAGGTCGACACCCGAAGTGGCTACCGCCTCATCGATGCCAGATTTCCAGGCCTCCAGTTCTCCACAATTCGACAAATAGGATTGATAATCTTTGAAATAATTGACTGGATTATCAAGGTTTAGTGTAAGGAAGAAAGATGTCGATGCCGGAAGGTATTCTTTCAGTGTAAATTCACGGGTTTTCTGATATAGAAACAGGTCGAGGTAGCTGTTGAAGGTCTCGTCAGAAAAACTGAAACCGTTCAGCATAAGAAGGTTGTCTTTTTGTGTCAAATCAACTTCCGACCAGACAGCGTACCCACTTTTCTGATAAAACTGGTTCATCGTGTCGGAAAGCGCCGGCGATATCAATCCCGGCAGGTATTTGTGATTGAAAAAGAGGTTGACATCGATATTTTGGGCCGTTGTCTTGTTCACCTTCCTGAAATGGGGATCATCGATAACCGATGGCTGGTTCATCTGTAATATCGCCTTTTCAATCAATTTCGAATTGGTTGCCGCCAGACAAATTCCCATGAAAAAAGAAATAAAAAAAGGATTTCCCGAACGGGCACGATATTCGAGTACGGTAGCCCCTGCGATTTCTGTTTTGCGGGGCTTGTCGTTCCATTGTCCAAAATATTGGGAAATGAATTCGGCCAAAGCCCTTTTCTCCGACAGGCTTGCCAACTCAATCAAATAGAGGTTTCCGGAGTTTGACGGCACTACGATCAGGCTCTTTTGGGCAAACCCCTGTTTCGCTTTGGGGTTTCCGTTCACCAGCGAATCGAGACGCTGAAGTCCGCGATGGCTTTCGCCTACGGCTTCGAATACTGAAAGTTCTTTCCAGAAAGAGTTGGTTGCAGACTGAGAGGCGTAATCGCCAATTTTCTGGATACGGACAAAAAAAGGAGTATCGACCGGAACCGCCCTCAGCGAGGAGGTGCCAAAATATTTCGATTCCTGTGCAAAGATAAACCAGCCTATGGCAACCCCAGCCATCAGCACAGCGGCAATGATAATAACAATTTTTTTCGTAGACATTCGCAAAAGCCTGATTAGACGTTTTTGACGCAGCTAAAAATAACAAAACGCTTCAAAAACTATCTTAAATTAATGATAATTAATGCTACAAGTCAACCCCTTGAGTAAATATTTCTTACGGACGGACTGAAGCCGCTTCGACAATTCGGTAAACTTTGTCTGACCGTCTGATTTTCTGATCGATAGAAATGGAGCAAAAACACCCTTTTGGTGCTTCATCAACAGGTTTGAGCTCAACCCTGACCTCAGGAACAACCAACTCGACTACGCCAGTCGTTGTTCCGGTAATTAAAATTTCTTCGCCGGGCTTTATCGAACCTGTTTCGAGTTTGATTTCGGCTACCCCGATATTTGCAAAATAGTTGGTCACTTTGCCCAGATAAATCTTTCGCTTGGTGGCCAGATTACCGTAGTTATTGCTCCATTCGCCCAGGCGTTGCCCCATGTAATAACCGTCCCAGAAACCCCGATTGAAAACAGTAGCAAGGCTTTTATCCCAACCTGCTATTTTTTCATCGGTAAAATTGTTATCGAAATAGGCCTCAACAGCTTCGTGGTAACATTTCACCACGGTTGAAACATATTCGGCACTGCGCGCACGGCCTTCGATTTTCAGCACGCTGATTCCGGCATCGAGCAACTTATTCAGGAAATGAATGGTTTTCAAATCCTTTGGCGACATAATGTATTCGTTGTCGATTTCGAGTTCGGCTCCAGTCTCCTTGTCGGTTACCACATAGGCCCGGCGACAGGTTTGCATACACGAACCACGGTTGGCCGAAGCATTCATCTCGTGAAGCGACATATAACATTTTCCCGAAACGGCCATACATAGTGCACCGTGGACAAACATTTCGAGACGGACAAGGTTGCCCGAAGGCCCGCGCAAATCCTCTTCAGCTATCCGGCGTGAAATCTCCTTCACTTTGTCGATATTCATCTCGCGGGCCAGGACCATCACATCGGCAAACTGGGCATAAAACCTTACTGCCTGATAGTTGGTAATGTTCACCTGTGTGGAAATATGCACTTCGACCCCATGGGTGCGGCACATCTGGATAACAGCCATATCGGCGGCAATAACGGCACTGACCCCGGCCTCTTTGGCCGCTTTCACAATATTTTCGAGCGTATCGAACTCTTCATCAAACACTTCAGTGTTTACGGTAAGGTAGCTTTTCACTCCGGCCTCGCGGCTACGCAACGCTATCTCTTTCATATCGTCGAGCGAGAAGTTGCTGGCGGAACGCGCGCGCATGTTCAGGTGTTCGACCCCAAAATAGATAGAGCCGGCACCGGCATTAATGGCTGCCATCAACGACTCGTACGAGCCAACCGGTGCCATTATTTCTATATCGTTTCTATTCATTTTCAATTTGTTGTTATATCTGTGCCCGGTTTTTGGTAAATCCGGTTTCCGGGCATCATTTATTTTTCCCGACAAAGGTAGGATAATCAGCAGCTTTGGCAAAGCGTTCTTTTTTTGCAAATTTCTATACCCCGCAATCAACCCCAAAGCCAATCATCTCGTCTATTTGTTAAAAATATTAAAACTCTTTTTGCCCTAACTGTTGGCAGGTAGGCCAACGAAGAGTATATTTGACATCAACCGCCAATCGCATTTTCAGATTTTAAGCATGTTCAAAATGAGACATCTACTATTCCTGATTCCCGCGCTTTTACTGCTCACGGCTGCAAAACCGGACAAAAACTATTACAACGAAAAGTACAGACCTCAGTTTCACTTCTCTCCGGAAAAGAACTGGATGAACGACCCCAATGGCCTGGTTTTTTACGATGGCGAATACCACCTTTTCTATCAATACAATCCGTTTGGGAAAGAGTGGGGTTACATGCACTGGGGCCACGCCGTCAGCAAAGATCTGGTGCGGTGGGAGCATCTTCCGATTGCCATCACCCCTGACGAAAGCTCGACCGACAAAAGCCGGTGCACCGCTTTCTCGGGATGCGCCATTGTTGACGAAAATAATGTTACCGGCTTCCGGAAAGGCGAAAACAAAACACTGATTATTTTTTACACCAGTCAGGATTGCGGCCAACGAATGGCTTACAGCAACGATAAAGGTCGCACCTGGGTGAAATACGATAAAAATCCCATCCTCCCGTTTGCCAACGACGATGCCCGCGACCCGAAAGTATTCTTTCACCAACCTTCAGGAAAATGGGTGATGGTACTCTATCGCCGTCCCGGCAACGACGAGGCCAAGCAGGGCATCTCCATTTACAACTCGTCGAACCTTACCGACTGGGAATATCAAAGCCACGTGGAAGGGTTTTACGAATGTCCCGATCTGTTCGAGCTTCCGCTGAATGACAATAAATCAGAAAAAAAATGGGTGCTTCAGGGTGCCGATGGCAGCTATTATGTTGGAAGTTTCGATGGCAAAACATTTTCCCCCGAAACCCCGATGAAAAAGATGGACAATGGGGCCAATTTTTACGCTGCACAAACATGGTCAAACCATCCTGAAGGGAAAGTGGTTCAGATTGCCTGGATGAAAGGCGGTGATTATCCCGACATGCCTTACAACGGACAGATGAATTTTCCGACTGAACTCACGTTACGTTCGACAGCCAACGGGCCGGTACTGCTTCGCAATCCGGTCGGGACCATTGCCACGCTTTACGACCAGAGCATCAAACGTTCAGACAAAAACTATATTCCCGGGCTAAAGAACAATCTTTTAGGGGCATTGAAAGGGGATGCTTTTCATATAAAAGCCATTTTTGAAATTAAAAGTTCCGACAATTTTGGTTTCCTTATCCGAAGTGGCAAAGATGCAGCAGGAACCGAAGTACGCTACGAAACATCGAAGAAAATGCTTTATGCCAATGGGTTAAAGATGAACATTGAGCCCATTGACGGCAAAATCGAGATGGAGATCCTGATCGACCGTTCCACCATCGAAATCTTTTGCAATGGAGGTGAAAATGTATTGTCGACCTATTTTCAACCCGAAGCGGGAAATGATGACCTTGTACTTTTCACCCAGGGAGGCGAGTTGCTTGTAAAAGATTTAACAGTCAGCAAAATCCGTTCAGCCTGGGTCGAAAAATAAGCATCACAGCCGATGAAACCCACCACATTCGATTATCATATGCACACCACCAGCTCCGATGGCAACAACAGCCATCGCGAGATGGTCGAGTCGGCTATAAACAAAGGCTTTGGCGAGATCGGGTTCTCCGACCATTTTTGCATCAAACAGCCCTGCAACTGGGCTGTTGGCAGCAATGGAATTCAGGCACTGTTCGATAAGATTGAAGAGGTTCGCCAGCTTTACGGTGAAAAAATCGATATTTTAAGCGGTATCGAAGTTGACTACTTTTCGGATAGCGAGTTCGAATTAGCAGAAATTCTTCGTCAATACCCTTTCGATTATGTTACAGGTTCAGTCCATTTCCTCGGAGAGTGGAATTATGATTCGTCGCCCGACGGATACGACCTTTACGATATTGATTTTCTTTACGAGTGGTACTTCAAGGAGTTGCAACAGGCGGCACAGTCAGGACTGTTCAATATTATGGCCCATCCCGATTTGATTAAAAAGTTTAGAATCTGGCCCCAGCACCCGCCCATAGTGCTTTTTCGGGAAACAGCCCGGATATTTGCCCGTTCGGGTGTCACTTTTGAGGTGAATACCAGTGGCATTGACCGTCCGTGTGGTGAGTTTTTCCCGGGAGAAGCGTTTCTGAAAGAGCTTTACGATGCAGGTGTACCGGTTACACTTGGCTCAGACTCCCATCATCAGACCCAGATTGGAAGGCACTTTACTGAGGCAAAAAAGATGCTGAAAGATTTTGGCTATCAATCGCTGACTCGATTTAAGCAGCGAGTTCCCAGCCAGTTCCCTTTTTGAACACTCTACAAATGACACCTAAATCCTGAATTTCCGTAACCCGGAAACTATCTCCACGTACGCTATTCTGTTACGATTGAAATAAATCTTTAACTTTGACCCACTATTAACATTTGGCACGAATCAGAACAGAGAACCCAGCTATGGCACAGAAAAATCTGCTTGAAACCATCGATTTCCCTTCCGATTTAAGGAGGCTGGACGAGCAGGATTTGCCCCAGGTTTGCCAGGAATTAAGAGACTTTATTATCCGCGAAGTCTCGTCAAATCCAGGACATTTTGGAGCAAGCCTTGGGGTGGTTGAGCTTACTGTTGCACTACATTATGTCTACAATACACCTTACGACAAATTAGTCTGGGATGTGGGCCATCAGGCCTATGGCCATAAAATACTCACCGGAAGACGTAATGTTTTTCATACCAACAGGCTTTTTAAAGGTATAAGTGGATTCCCAAATCCATCGGAAAGCGAATATGACGCTTTTGGCGTAGGCCACTCATCAACATCGATATCAGCAGCATACGGAATTTCCGTAGCTTCGCAGCTGAATGGCGATCCCAACCGTAAAGTGATTGCCGTTATCGGCGATGGTTCGATGACCGGAGGAATGGCCTTCGAAGGACTAAATAATGCCGGTGCCAGCCATAACGACATTCTAGTCATCCTGAATGACAACAATATGTCAATCGATCCCAATGTGGGAAGCATCAGCCGATATTTGGTGCAGATGCAAACTTCGAAGACTTATAACCGGATTAAATCAAAGATTTGGAAAGTGTTAGGCCGTTTCAATAAAATAGGCCCCAAAGCCCGGACAGTTCTTCAGCAACATCAACATGCGGTAAAGTCGCTGGTACTCAAAGAAAGTAACCTTTTCGAATCGTTGGGATTTCGCTATTTCGGGCCGGTTGACGGTCACGATATCGGAGGGCTCATCAGGTTACTCGGCGACTTAAAAGAGATTTCAGGGCCAAAACTGCTTCATATCAAAACGACGAAGGGAAAAGGATTTGTGCCGGCCGAGAAAGATGCCACCAAATGGCATGCCGCGCCAGGCAAATTCGATATCAACACGGGAGAAATTATTCCCGACCCGAACGATACGCCTATTCCGCCCAAATATCAGTTGGTATTTGGAAAGACCTTGCTCGATTTGGCGCAAAAAAACGAAAAGATTGTTGGAATAACGCCTGCAATGCCCAGCGGCTGCTCGATGAACCTTATGATGGAAAAGATTCCGGGCCGCACATTTGATGTCGGGATTGCCGAACCACATGCTGTCACTTTCGGTGCAGGACTGGCTTCGCAAGGGATGGTTCCGTTTGTCAACATCTACTCATCGTTTATGCAGCGTGCTTATGATCAGATTATACACGACGTGGCTATCCAGAAACTGAATGTGGTACTTTGTATGGATCGCGGCGGACTGGTAGGAGCCGATGGCGCAACGCACCACGGCGTATTCGACATTGCCTTTCTGCGTCAAATTCCCAATCTGATTGTTTCGGCACCAATGGACGAAACCGAGTTGCGGAACCTGATGTACACGGCCCAGCTACCGGATAAAGGCCCATTCTCGATTCGTTATCCCAGAGGAAGCGGTGTGAAAATGGACTGGGAGAAACCGTATGAAGAAATCCCTGTCGGGAAAAGCAGGCCTATTAGCCAAGGAGACGATCTGGTAATCCTTTCGCTGGGCCATCCGGGAAATTTTGTAACCGAGGCCCAGAAAATATTGGATGAAGAGGGGATCTCCATTGAACACCACGATATGCGCTTTGCCAAACCACTGGACACAAAGCTACTCGACGAACTGCCAAAACGGTTCACCCAATTGATAACCATAGAAGATGGCATTATCGACGGAGGAATGGGCAGTGCCATTGCCGAGTACTACGCATCGCTTGGTGTAACAATGAAAATTACCCGGTTAGGCGTACCCGATCGGTTTATTGAGCATGGCACACAGGAAGAATTGTATCGTGAATGCGGTTTCGATACACAATCGATTTGCAGAGCAGTTCGTCGGCTCGTTGTTCAAATTGAACAGCCAGCCGTAACTGCAGCCGATGCCGAATAAGCATTAAACCAAATTATTGCATCGTAAAAGATCAAAAAAAATGGATTTTTTACGTTGTATGATAAATTTTTATACTTTTGCAAGGCTTTAAAAAGGAGAACGATATGAACTACCTTTCGCAATACACTATTCCGTTTTCCGGGCTTAAAGAAGGCAAACATCTGTTTGATTTTAAGGCAGATGATCGCTTTTTTACCAGTTCCGAAGAGAGCGAAATAGAAAAAGGGAATGTTGATATTGTTATCGAACTGGAGAAACGTTCGACCTATTTAGGGCTGGTTTTTACGCTGAAAGGCGAAGTTGAGCTGACGTGTGACCGTTGTTTGGAGAATTACATGCAGCCCATTAAAAGCCAAAACAACCTGTTGGTCAAGTTTAGCGAGGAAGAGATTGAGGAGGATGCCGAAATCATTTACATTCATCCGAACGACCACCAACTGGAAGTAGCTCATTTAATATATGAATTCATTGTACTGAGTTTACCAATCAGGCATTTGCACCCGAACGACAAGAACGGGAAAAGCTTGTGCAACCCGGAAATGCTCAGAAAACTCGATGAATATAAATCTTCTGCCAAGGATATTGAGCCGGCAGAAGACCCGAGATGGAACGAATTGAAGAAAATTATTGGTAATTAAAGTAAAGATTATTAAAAATGGCAAATCCAAAGCACAAACACTCCAAGACGAGAAGAGATAAGCGCAGGACGCACGACAAAGCTGTACCTGCCACTATTGCTGCTTGTTCTAACTGCGGTTCTGCGGTGAAATATCACACTGTATGTCCGGAATGTGGTTACTACAGGGGCAAGCTGGCTATCGAAAAGACAGCAGCCGTTTAAGGAACGAAAGAACAATACCCTTGTTCTTCCAAAAAAATAAAAAGAAATCCCCCGCAGGGATTTTTTTTGTGCCTGTCTGAAAGGAAGCATTTTGTATTCAACAAATTATTATCTTAATCGACGCAAATTTTAACCTCTTTTCAAATCAGCAAGAAATGTCAAAACCAATCATAAGCGAAGTCAAAGCACTGAATACCATTGCTCAGGACACTAGAATCAAAGGGAATGTTGAATCAAACGGCGATATTCGACTTGATGGCAGACTCGATGGCGATCTCGACTGTAAAGGAAGAGTTGTTGTTGGGCCCGATGCTAAAGTGAAAGGTACCATTCGCTGCAAGAATGCCGAAATCATGGGGCGTGTCGATGGCGAAATTGTAGTGGCCGAACTGCTGTCGCTTAAAGCCACAGCCAACATCAATGGCAACCTGACAATGGCCAAACTATCGGTTGAACCGGGAGCTATTTTTGCCGGAAACTGCAAAATGACCGGTCAGGAAGAGGTCTCTATCGAAGAAGTTTAATAATCTCGCCCTTAAATTTTGCGGCTTCGCTCAGTCGACTGAATGAAGCGACTGGGTTACATTAATGGCAAAATCGGCCAGTTTCTCGCATTCGCTGAAAATATCGTTGTAAATAATCCCGGTAGGATAATCGTAAATCCCTTTCGAAATATTTTCAAGATGTTCGGCTTTTAACTTGTCGCGAAAACGGTTGATCTGATCTTCCTTTTCAAGAGCCAATCTCATGTCAATTTTTGTTTCAAGCGATAGATTATCAATCATAATAACCAACGCCTCATCCACAAGCCTGAACATCTTTTCCATGTTTGCCTCAATTTCGGGTGCAAACTGTAATTCGCTCTCTTTGGCCCGTTTTACCGCCCGGCCAATATTGTGGCACGAGTCGCCAATGCTTTCAATGTTATCGATCTGTTTAAAAATGGCTGTAACGGCTCGCGAAGCATGTTCGCTCAAATTGGCCCCCCTCACTTTGGTCAAATAGTTGGCAATCTCCACCTCTACCCTGTCGCTCGATTCTTCGTTTTTAACCAGTTTATCAAAGAGCTTAACAAACTTCTTATTCTCTTTCTCCTTAAAAATTCTCTCGGCGCGATGAAACATCTTCATTACCTTTTCACCGTAATGAACCACCTCTTTTCTGGCTAGAAAAATCGATGCTTCGGGAGTTGACATCAATCCTGAATTGATATGTTGTAACGCAAACGTACCATCATCACTGCTTTTCTCGGGTACCATTTTGACCACTACCCGCGCAATATCACGAACAAACCATATCATTATCAATGTATTCAATATATTGAAAATCGAATGGAACAGCGACAGCGCAATGGGGATAGCATCGAAGGTCTGAAAAGGGTCTCCTCCTCCCGAATGTTCCACCAGATAGGCAATTCCTTTCAGAAAGAAAGGGAAGACGGCCAACACCCATACAACACCAAAAACATTAAATATCAGGTGGGCACGGGCCGCACGCCGTGCATTGGTATTGGCCACCAATGCCGCCAAATTGGCTGTGATGGTGGTGCCGATATTTTCGCCCAGCACCATGGCAGCCGCCAAATCGAACTGAATCCAACCGTTTCCGCACATTACTAAAGTAAGCGCCATGGTGGCACTCGACGACTGGATGACTATGGTGAGAATGGTCCCAATCAATACAAACAGCAAATAACCAATATATCCCAGTTCCGAATAGTGTTGAATCCAGGCGAATATCTCGGGGCTTTGGGAGATATCAGGAACTGAATTTTTCAGGTATTCGAGCCCGAGAAATAGCAGTGCAAAACCCAGCATAAACTCGCCTATTGATTTCCGCTTCGGCTCTTTGGTGAAAAGCAACGGCAGCGAGAGACCAATGATGGGCAATGCAATTTTGGCCATGCTTACCTTGAATCCCAATATAGAGATCAGCCAGGCCGTAACCGTTGTGCCAATATTGGCCCCCATGATTACCCCAATCGACTCGACCAGCGACAGCAATCCCGCATTGACAAAACTGACCACCATTACGGTTGTTGCTGACGACGACTGGATCAAAGTGGTGATAAGCAGCCCTGTAAAAACCCCCTTCACACGATTTGAAGTCATGCTGGCCAAAATAGAACGCATCTTTTTCCCTGCAATCTTCTGCAGCGATTCGCTCATCATCTTCATTCCAAAGAGAAAAACACCCAGCGAACCAAGCAATTTAAGAAAGTCCAATACGGAGTAATTCATAGAAGTATGGTTTGAAAATTGCACTCAAATCAATGAAGCACAAAGTAATAAAAAAATTACTTTTTATTTTAACAGACATTTCATTGCGAAAGTTTAAGATCAAAAGCTGATGACGTGAAATAAATACCCATCAATAAATCCTCTATAATTTTTTAAAAAGGTGATTTAATGTTATTTTTCGTCCATCCTTGCCTTTAGGGAAAAGAATTAAGCAGAAAAGCATATTGCATTATTTGTCAGCAAATTAAAACTGAAACACTATCAGCTACAAAACGTTAATGCAGGTTGAAAGCGATATCGAAAGTCTACCCCCGGAGCAAGAGTAACCGAGAATGAGCATCATGAGAAGCATCGACGAACTTATTCCCAACTTTGAAACCTATCTGAAAAGCGAAATTATGCAGATAGCCAACCGTTCGCCTATTGGGCTTTATCAGCCTGTAGCTGACGCGTTAACTTTTGGCGGAAAGAGAATCAGGCCCGCGCTGTTGCTCCATTCGGCTTCACTTTTTTCCGACAACACCGACCCGTTTTTGCCGGCAGCCATGGCTATCGAAATTTTTCACAACTTCACATTGCTGCACGACGATATAATGGATAATGCTGATATCCGTCGCGGAAAGCCAGCAATCCACAAACTTTATGGCCAAAACAGCGCTATCCTCAGCGGAGATGCGATGTCGATAATGGCTTACCAGTATTTGGCCGGATGCCGCTCAACCCATTTCAACGAATTGGTGGCACTCTTCTCCAAAACAGCCGTAGAAGTATGCGAAGGGCAGCAACACGACATGGAATTTGAAACCCGTAACGATGTCACCATCGACGAATACATCGAAATGATACGATTGAAAACGGCTGTACTGATAGCCGCCAGTCTGAAAATCGGAGCCATTCTCGCCAATGCAAAACCATCGGAAGCACAATTGCTCTACGACTTCGGTATTTATACCGGTTTGGCATTTCAGTTGCAGGACGACTGGTTGGATACTTTTGGCGATGAAGCCACCTTCGGCAAAAAAATCGGGGGCGATATTCTCGAAAACAAAAAAACCTATCTGATGCTGAAAGCCAGGGCCCTTTCGTCAAAGTCGTCGAGCGCAGAATTGGATAGATGGCTTTCGGCAAGCCTATACGACCCTGATGAAAAAATCGCTGCCGTAACGGCAATATTCAGCGAAAGCGGTGCCGGCGAAGCAACTCGCCAACAGATGAACCACTATCACGATAAAGCGGTTGAAACCCTTTCGAAACTCGAAATCTGCACCGAAAACAAAGCCGGGTTAACCGCTTTTGCCGGAAAAGTCCTTTCCAGAAAGGCCTAAATCAACGCTCACAAATTCATAAAAATGAAAATAAAAACCCTTCCAATCAGGTCAATATCATGAAAAAAAACATTGCAATTGTAGCCGGCGGCGACTCGTCAGAATATGTAGTTTCAGTCAAGAGTGGCAACAATGTGTTGAGCGCCATTGATACTACAATTTTCGCCCCCTGGCTGGTGCAAATCAGAAACGGCGAGTGGATTGTGCTGCAAAACAATATCAAGATTGCAGACGTTGACAAAGGCAATTTTTCTTTTCCACTGAACGGGGAAACTATCCGGTTCGATTATGCTTACATCATCATTCACGGAACGCCCGGCGAGGACGGAATCCTGCAAGGCTATTTCGAGATGCTTGGAATTCCTTATTCTTCCTGTGGTGTACAATCGTCGGCACTCACTTTCAACAAATATTTCTGCAACAATTATTTGAAAAGCCTTGGTATTGCCATGGCCAATTCGGTCAGGGTACTGCAAGGTGAAACCTGGTCGGCCGATTCGATTGTGGCTGAACTTGGATTGCCATTATTTGTAAAACCCAGTGCCGGAGGCTCAAGTTTTGGGGTTACAAAGGTAAAAAAAACCGAAGACTTACCGGTAGCTATCGACAAGGCACTGAACGAAAGCCCCGAAGTATTGATTGAACAATTCATCGACGGGGCAGAGTTTACCAATGGAGTTGTCCGAATCGGCAACGAGAAAATAGTCTTCCCGGTAACGGAAGTATTGCCCAAAAACGAGTTCTTCGACTACGAAGCCAAATATATTCCCGGAATGGCCGAAGAGATAACCCCGGCTCGAATCTCGCCCGAGCTGACTGCAAAAGTTCAGGCACTCAGCGCTAAAATTTACGATTTGTGCAACTGTAGCGGCATTGTGCGTGTCGATTATATCCTGAAAGGTGAAACCTTCTATTTTCTTGAAATCAATACTGTTCCCGGTATGACTGCCACCAGCTTTATCCCGCAACAAATTAAGGCAATGGGACTGAGTGTTACCGATATCCTGACCCGTATTATCAATGACGGCCTGAAAGCAAAATAAATCCAGATTTGTTCATAACATGTTTGTATCGGAATTTTAGCTGTTCGTATGAAATAATAAATACGAAGTAATTTTTTCGTCCAAACCAGAACTCAATACTATTTTTAGCCCCTCAAGGCAACCCCAATTTAGATCACTTTCTATGGCAGTACAATCCAATTATCCGCGCGGCAAGGCAAAGCCCAAAACCGATACATCGAACCTCTATCTGGGCAAAATCCCACCGCAGGCTACCGATGTCGAAGAGGCTGTTTTGGGTGCGCTGATGCTCGAAAAAAACGCATACCACGCCGTTTCAGCTATTTTGAAGCCCGAAAGTTTTTACAAGGAAGAGCACCGGAAGATTTACAACGTGATTCAATACCTGGCTTCCAAAGAAAAGCCAATCGACCTTTTGGTGGTTACCCAGGAGCTGAAAAACCGTGGGGAACTCGACGAAGTGGGAGGACCGCTGTTTGTCACTCAACTCACCAGCAGGGTTGCATCGGCTGCTCATATTGAATATCATGCCCGCATTATTGCCCAAAAATATATCCAGCGGGAACTTATTTCCATATCATCGGAGATTCAGTCCAAATCGTTTGACGACACGATGGAGCTGAACGACCTTATCGATTTTGCCGAAGCATCGCTCTTCAAAGTCACCGAAGGCAATATTTCGAAAGAATCGCAGGCCATCAAGCCGCTTCTCGAACAAGCCATTACCCAGATAGAAAAGAACAGTCTGAAAGAAGACGGGTTAAGCGGAATCCCGTCAGGCTTTTCTCGTCTCGATAAGATAACATCAGGCTGGCAACGTACCGACCTTGTCATTATTGCAGCCCGACCGGCAATGGGTAAAACGGCATTTGTATTGTCGATGGCCCGCAACATGGCAGTAAATCACAAAGTCCCCGTTGCCGTTTTCTCGCTCGAAATGTCATCGCTCCAGCTGGTCAACCGATTGATAGCCTCGGAAACCGAACTAGGATCAGAGAAAATAAAAACAGGCCGTTTGCTCGACTGGGAATGGGAAGTCTTCAACAGAAAAATTAAAAACCTTGAAGAAGCTCCGTTGTTTATCGACGATTCCCCTGCCCTTTCCATTTTTGAATTTAGGGCCAAATGCCGCCGGTTGAAAATGCAGCACAACATCGGGATTATCATTGTCGACTACCTGCAGTTGATGACCGCAGGAGGCGATAACCGGGGCAGCCGCGAACAGGAGGTAAGTACCATTTCCCGTAACCTGAAGGCCATCGCCAAAGAAATTGATGTTCCTATTCTGGCCCTTTCGCAGCTGAACCGCTCCGTCGAATCGCGCGACGGAAAACGGCCACAACTCTCCGACCTTCGCGAATCGGGGGCCATTGAGCAGGATGCCGATATGGTTCTTTTTATCCACCGCCCGGAATATTATGGAATAACGGAAGACCCATCGGGCAACTCGCTGGTTGGAATAGCCGAAATAATTATTGCCAAACACCGAAACGGAGCCGTTGGCGATGTTCAGTTGGCGTTTAAAAACACCCTTGCCCGCTTTTCTGACATCCAGGAGTCAGGCGACGGAACAATGCCTGACGACTTTGCCGACTCCATTAAACCGGCTGTTTTCCATTCTAAAATGAATACAGAACCCGACCCTGCCGACATGGGATTTGGGAACCCCGACTTTGGCCGTCCGCAGGGAAATTATCAGGATATCACCCCATTCTGAAAGCATTGTTACCCCACAAAAAAAGAGCGCCCGAAAGCGCTCTTTTTTGATATTTGGGTTTCCGGTTACTTTGCCCACCAAACTTTGTCTTTGAAAGAGTTGATGCTCGGAACATTGGCCGAGTTGTACGACTCTTCTGTTGTTGGGTAAGGGAAACGATTCACAAAACCGTAGGCAGCCAAATTGTTGTTCGGGTTTTTCATCGTCGGAAATCCGGTACGTCTGTAATCATTATATGCTTCGATAGATTCGATTTCGTATCCGGCAATGTACTTCTGGGTCAGAATTTCTTCCAATGCAGCAGTGGCCAGTTTTGGCTCGACATTGGCCGTATAGTAAGTCGCGGCACTTTCGGTAACCTTGTGCCAGGCAAACGAAGCTGTAATCGCATTTTTCAGATCGGTGGTGTAAGTTGCATCACTTGCCCTGAATTTAGCTTCTGCAATCACAAAAAGTAATTCGTGGTAGCTCATCAGCGGAGTTGGGTTTGTACGCAATTCAGAAGCAATCTTTGAAACTGAATAGGTAGCGTTTTGGCTTTCAGTAGCTGTACCGTTCGGTGCAGGGACAATAACACCGCTCTTTAATGTGAAATAGTAGTTCACACGCGGGTCGTTTCTGGCAACCATCAAATCGTAAAGAGTTTTACCTACTGAAGTTGCTGTACGGTCTACAAAGAACTGGTACCATGGGTTTTCTCCAATAGCAGTAGCTTCGTATTTTGCAAAAACGAACGCATCGGCAGCACTGGTAAAACCTTTGGCTGCAGCAGCAAGTGCTTTCTGAGCGGCAGACGCATCTTTGTTGCTTAAACGAAGATAATAACGGGCTTTCAACGAATTGGCAGCTTTTATCCACTTGGCGGCATCACCCCCATAAATATAATCATAGGTTAGAATTGTGTTCGCCGATGTTAACGATGCTGTAAGATTTACAATGGCATCATCGAGCAACTTCTGAATTCCGGTATAGACAGTTTCCTGTGTGTCGTACTTTGGCTGACGGTTCAGCGAACCCTGTAATGCCTCACTAAACGGAATATCGCCCCACATGTCGGTAGTTACAGCCCAGTTATAAGCAATCAATATCTGAGCAATACCAAGCAAACGAGTATTGTCCGCTTCGGTACCCCCGGGAGAACATTTTTTAATAATGTCGTTTGCAGGCATCAATGCACTCTGGTACAAACTATTCCAACTGTTGTTAAACAATGAAGATTCATTGGTGTTGGTACGTTTGTCGGCTGTATAGAACTGACCATGTGTTCCGGCATTGTGTTCGATATATACCGATGAGTACCATGCCATATCGGTTGCAGTTGTTCCGGCAGCCGATTCAACGATTACATGCGGCAGCGTCAGTTTAGCTTGTATCTGTGCCGCGTTATTCTTGTCCTTGTTGATATCATCCATAATGTCTTCACTGCATGAAGCAAAGGACAAGGCTCCGACGAGTAAAAATAAATATTTAAGATTTTTCATAATCATTTCTCATTTAAATAATTAGAAAGTAACTGTCAAACCTGCTCCCAACGATGTGGTTTGTGGCAATGACATATAGTCGAAACCAGACTGGCCGTTACCCGTACCTTGCGATGATTCCGGGTCAAAGTTGGGCAATGATGTCCATAAAAGGATGTTACGTGCCGAAACCGATGCAGAAAGACCTTTCAGGTAGATTTTTGAAACCAGACTCTTCGGGAAGGTATATGAAAGCGATACCTCTCTCAGTTTAACGAAAGATGTTTCGAAAACGTTGGCTTCCGAGATGCTGCCCAAAATAGTGGCATAACGATATTGGTGGGCAATTTCATCGCCTTCGCCACCACGGCTGAAAGTAGATGAAGTTCCGCCGTGGGCAACATCGTTGTCGTCGATCGACTCAAGTGTGCTGTATCCTACACCGGTGTAAGTGAAAGGAGTGCTACGGTTATCAGTTACTGCGGCTGTACCATAGAGGTTAATCAAACGGTTAGAACCGGAATACATCATACCGCCATCTTTCCAGTCGATAAGGAAACTCAATGTCAAACCTTTGAACGAAAGTGTATTGTTAACCCCCAACAGGAAGTTAGGCGTAACATTACCAATAGCTTTGGTTCCGCCAGCCATAGGCATCCCATAATACGGGCTTGTATCGTCGTCGTCAATTACCAACTCGCCTTTATCTGTGCGAAGGAATGACGTACCATAAATGGTCGGATATGTTTTTCCGGCGTAAGCACGAATATTCGGATCGACAAAACCTACAAGGGTAATGTTTTCGACGCCTTCTGCCAGTTCTTCACATTTGCTTTCGCTCTTCGACCAGTTGATTTTCATATTCCAGGTGAAATCTTTTGTTTTAACCGGAACCAGATCGAGGGTAAACTCGTGTGAATATCCCGACATGGAACCTGCATTGCGGATTTCTTCGGCGTAACCGGTTGAACCAGCCAACGGCACGGCAAAAATCTGGTCAACAGTTTTTTGCTTGGTGTAAGAATAGTCAATTCCGATGCGGTTATTGAAGAATCTTGCTTCAAAACCAATTTCATACGATTTGGTATTCTGTGGTTTCAGGTTCGGGTCATAAATGGAAGTAGTTGGAATATA